>Ga0194133_10002031_pt1 | contig 32728 bp, 29 predicted proteins | sample TA2KigOf40mmetaG_FD_155448 | JGI IMG/M metagenome (GOLD analysis project Ga0194133, IMG submission 155448) | Freshwater microbial communities from Lake Tanganyika, Tanzania - TA2015055 Kigoma Offshore 40m | ecosystem: Environmental > Aquatic > Freshwater > Lake | place: Tanzania: Lake...
CCAGAAGCAAAAACAACTCAGGGTTTTTAGAAGAATTCCCAAAACCAAAATTTACACGCTCTGTGAAGAGCAAACCTTTTGATTTTTAGTGGGGTTTGTCCCATTTTAAATCTTCAAGGGTGTAAAGTGTATCTTGTTGAGAAGAATAAATTAAACAAAGAAACCATAGAGTTTTACAAACGAGATATATGGAGAAAAATGAAATTCCGTCAATATAGTTATGGTAAGAAAAGCATAGATACATTTTTGAATAAAATTAAAGAAACTTTTGGAGAAAATATCTTAATCGGTTATGGAAATTGGAGTAGGTCATCACAAATGAAATATTTTATGCCTACAATGAATAAAGGGTTAAGGAAATTAATTCATAAGAAATATGATACAATAACTATAAATGAATGCAACACAAGTAAGAAGTGTTGCGATTGTAATAAAGATTTGGAATATTACAAGGATAAGGAAGGGAAGAAAGTGTTTCGTCTGTTAGTGTGTTCTGATTGCGTGAGTTGCGAAAACAAAAAAATCGTATTTAGAACCAGAGATGCTAATTCTTCAATAAACATAATGAAATTAGCGACTTGTTGGATAGAAAAACAAGAACGACCATTATGTTTCCAAATTTCGTCTTTCACTTCTTCAAGAATAAAAACAGAAGAAGAAAAAGTAAGACCATCGTAGGTGAAATTCCTACTATTGATTTTATATTTTTTCTTATTTTTTTGCCTATTAAAATGGGCGTTTTAAATGAGAAAAGGTGTAAGCATAATACAGAAGTATAATTCTAACTCGAAATATTTTGGATTTGAACCAAAATGAATTAGAGCAAACGCATTTTCAGTTTTAGACATGGAAATCTTATATATTTATAAAATATAAAATATATTTTGACTAAAACAACTTAATAATTACAGAATAGTAAAAGTATATGATTATCAAAATCGATATTAGAGAAACTGAATTATACAAAAAATGTGAAACCATTATTGCTTCTAACATTAAATTTAAAGACATCAAATTAATTTCTGAAAATTTACCTTTGGGCGACATTATTATTCATATGGATGACAAAGATCACTTAATTATTGAACGTAAAACTATTTCTGATTTGGCAGCAAGCATTAAAGACGGCAGATATGATGAGCAATCATATAGACTAAACGGAATTAATCATCATAATCATAATATTATTTATTTAATTGAAGGTGACTTCAATAGGTTCAACTCTTTTAAAGAGCGTATCGATAGACAAACTTTGTATTCAGCAATGGTATCAATCAATTATTTCAAGGGATTTTCTGTGATAAGAACGTTTTCTCTTGATGAAACAGCATTCTTAATTTGTACTATGGCATACAAAGTTTTTGGTGGGTTAAAAGCTGGTAAAACTCCCTTTTATTCGAATACTCAAGAAAATTCTGAGAAAATTCTTGAAGAAACCTTGCAAACTGAAACTTCAGATAAAGATTATTGTACAGTTGTTAAAAAAGTCAAAAAAGATAATATTACAGCTGACAATATAGGTGAAATTATGTTGTGTCAAATTCCTGGTGTAAGTTCAGCAAGTGCTTTGGCAATTTTAGCACAATTTAAGACATTACCAAACCTAATTACATGTATTAAAGAAGATCTAAATTGTTTGGCAAACGTATGTACAACAGATGCTAATGGAAAGGCTAGAAAGATTAGCAAAACAACTATAGCAAAGATTATTCAGTATTTACAATGAGTTTTGAAAAAATTGAAGAAGAGTTAGAAGCATTAAATTTTAGGTTATTGTAATTTTACAAAATTATTTTTATAAAATTATATATATGACTGACGATCTATTAAAAATGGTTGGATTATTATTTGTTAGTTTATTCATTATTTACATTGTTATAAAAATGTTCCATTTACAAGCTACTGTAGTTGAAGGTTTAACAAATCCTGATCCTTCAAACCCTGTTTCTGGCCAAGCTGGAACATCTGCGTCTTATGCTGCTGGAATTAAAGCTCAAGTGGTTAAATTACAAGACGAATTATTGATTTCTAAGTATAGAAAAGATTATGAAACTGCTATCATAAATTTAGATGATTATTGTGGAATGCTTATGCTTCAACAAGCCCTTAATATGAATACAAGTGGTGATGTAAAAGCTAATATCGAGAAGTTGGCAAATATAAATACTTTAAAACAAGCAAAGGAGTCATTAAATGTAGCCATGAAATTCTTAGACTCGCAGTAAATTATTATAATATATATTATTTTGAACTTAAATGTCTTTAAGTTGTTTTGAAATATATATTATAAGACAATAATAAAAATATGCTGTAAATATGATATTTTATATTTATTACCATAAATGCTAATAAAATATACTGTTAATAATAAGGGATATTTTCCAGTAACAAATTTTTTCCAAAAAGTAAAAAGGGAATCGAAAAATGGACATTTTTAAAATGTCCAAAATCGATTTTCTGAAACATTTTCCAGAAAAAAACACGTTGTGACGGAGATGGTCTAAATTAAAAATTCTGTGAACAAAAATTGTTACGATAATTTTTGAAGTTTAAAAAAAGACATTTTTTTTATAAATCTATTTTAGGAAACCATGGAAACTTTTCGGCTAAGCCAAAAAATAAAATTTTTTCATTGTGAAATATGTGACTATACTTGCTGTGAAAAACAACGTTATCAAAGACATTGTCAGACGAAAAAACACATTGGAAACATTGGAAACCAAAAAACTAAGCTAAAAAAATTTGATAAACAAACCGATAATATTTGTCATGTTTATGATGTAGAAAATACTATCAATAATGAGTATCATTATGATGATGGAAACATTGGAAACCAAAAAGCTAAGCTAAAAAATAATGTAATTCATTCATGTTTTTGCGGTAGTACATATTCTAATCGATCAGGACTTTGGAAACATAAGAAGAATTGTGACTTCATAAAGAGTAATACATGTATAAGTAATAATGATAGTAACATTAATAATATTAATGATAATGAAATAATAAAGGATTTTATGATAATTATGAAAGAAGTAGTTAAAAATGGAATGACTAATACAAATAGTAATAATACAAATAGTAATAATACGAATAATATTCATAACACATTTAACTTAAAAGTTTATCTAAACGAGACATGTAAAAATGCTATAAATTTAAGCGAATTTATACAAAATATTGAACCAACCATAGAGGAACTTGAGCTAACTGGTAGAGAAGGATACGTAAAGGGAATTACACAAATATTTTCATCTAGATTAGATGAAACTAAACCAGAGGAAACACCAATTCAATGCTCAGACAGTAAAAGAGAAATTTTCTATGTAAAAGAAAATAATGTTTGGAATAAAGAAGATGAGGAAAAAACATTACTAACAAAAGCACTTCGTCAATTATCACAAAAAAATATTGGTGCTATACTTAGGTGGAAAGAGTTAAATCCAGATTGTACCCATTCTGATTCACGTAAAAATGACAAGTTTCTAAAGATTACTTGTAATTCAATGCCTGGTTCAACCGAAGAAGAATGTGATAATAATTATAAAAAAATAATTAGCAATATTGCTAAGAAAACAACTATCCAAAAATAATAAACATATTCATAAAAATTAAATTTTATTTATTATAATAAATAAAATTATTATCAATTATCTAGACATTTTATATTATCTATTTTTGTTTTTTTATCAACGCTGCTTATAATTTTGTTATTACTACTATCACTTTCTAATTCTTCTATTTTATGTTTAATTGTATCGATTAATTCACTAAAATTTATATCATTCTTATATGTTTCGTTAACATAAAAATCTAAATTAAATGTGTTATGAATATTATTCGTATTATTACTATTTATATTATTGCTATTTGTATTGTTCATTCCATTTTTTATAACCTCTTTCATAATTGTTTGCCACTCTACATTATTTTTTATAATAAATTTAATGAAATCTTTTACTGTTATCTCATTATCGTCTTTACTACTATTTGTAATAGTATCTACATATTGTTCACATACCTTTTTATGTTTCCAAAGACCAACTCTGCTCTTATACTCTTTTCCGCAGGTACAATAAAACACATTTACGTTGTTGTTAACATTTTTGTTAACTATGTTAATTGAATGTTTTTTGCTTTTACAATGTTGTTCATAATGATGTTTTAAACAGCATTTATAGTCACAAAATTTACATTCAAAATTCGTTACTATTTGTTTACTATTTTTACTAAAATTTGTTTCCATTTGTTAACTAAAATAGTAATAGAAAAAATATTCGATAATTGAACAAATAAAAATTATCGTAACAAAATTTGTTCATAGAAAATTTAATTTAGACCATTATCGTCACAACGTGTTTTTTTCAGAAAAATATTTCGGAAAATCGATTTTGGACATTTTTTACAAGTTCTAAAAATGTCCATTTTTCGATTCCCTTTTTACTTTTTGGAAAAATTTTGTTCGTTTATAAAATATTCTTTTGAAACATCCAACCAAATCATACAACCTTCTAATTCATCAATACACTTACATCTTCTATAGGTTTGAATTTTTATATTATTTTTAGTATTTTCATCTAAATTCTCATAAAATTCTTTTGCTTCTTTTATCATTTCGTTAGTCATAATTGTGTCATATTTTTGTTCAAATAAAATAGCATAGATATTATCAGTATAACTGCCTATTTTTATACCATAAATATCTGGAAGTGTATAATAAATAAGAGTATTCATCATAATAAATAATATTATTGGCAATGTTTAAGCTATTTTTATTTTTATTTTTATTTTGGAAAAATATTTTACAATGTATATAGTATATAATGCCAAACAAATTAAATTATTTATGGCTAATTATACTACTTATTCCATTATATACTATATACAAATATGGATTTACAGGATACCTAGAAAGGAAAAAAGAAAAACGAGACAAAAAAACGGAGTATGTTAAGTGGGTGACAAACAATGTTGCCCTGGGACAAATAACTATATACTAAAAATTGAAATTATTTATACATATTTTATGAGTGTATAAATAATAAAATAATATGAACAACAGTGTACAAACTATTTTTAACAAATTACCTAGAGAGGTAAGAAACATTATAGAAGAATATAATGTTAATCATAGACCTTTTATGAAACAAGTTTTACAAGAACTAACAAAAACTAGCAATAAATGTAGATTTTGTAAAATATTTGTTGAAGAACCTTACATTGCATTATATATTTATACATGGAATAGACATAAAAATATATATTGTAGCCCAGAATGTTGTGAAGCTGGAGACAACGGTGTACTTAAAGCTCGAACTAGATGGCTACATCGTTTGAACCAACACTAAACTAATATTTTCTAAATAAAATGCTTAACCTTATAAATATAATAATTTTATATTTATAATTTAACAAATAAAAATAATCATAAACTGTAATTGTATGTGAAAAAGATGATATCATTGCTATTTTTTGTACAAATTAATATGAAATTGTAAATATTGTGATGTATTACCATTTAGCACTATATTGTTTAATTCTTTAATTAATTTATTTTTCTGTATTTCTGGTAAATTTACTAATATTGCTATACTATTTTTTGGATCCAATGTTTCAACAACTAAGTTATTAACAATCATTATATTGTGAGTTTCCATTAAAATATTATAAAGTATTTCCCCATCATATTTGATGAATTCAACATTATCAAAATTATTTACTAATTCTTTTGCTTTTATCCATTTATTGTTAATACATATTTTATGATTAGTCGTCATAATAGTATCTTTATTTGGAATATTCTCACTAAAACAATGTTTTTTTATTAAAACTAATTTATCTTGTGTAGTTCTTGTTTTTGTTACTTCAACTATTTTTTTATTATTTATTGTATGTTTTCCTGGAATTATTTTATCAATATAAATAGTACCTTGGTCTGTAAATACTGATGTTTCAGAAACAAAACAAATTGTACTTAGCGGTACTTCTTGTTCAATAAAGTAGTAAAAATTTGAATAACCTTCTTGTATAAATTCTTCTTTTGTAAAAGCAGTTTTTAATTCTGAAAATGTAAAAAATTTTTTTAATTCAGAGAATGGAAAATTATTTTTTAATTCAGATACTGAGTAGGCTAAAGATAACTCAGACAATGTGTATAATTGTTTTATTTCCGTCAATGTGTATCCTTGTTTTAATTGTGTTAATGTATATATTTCCTTTAATTCACTTAGCGAATAAAATAGTTTTAATTCGGATATTGTATATATAGACTTTAATTCTGACAATGTGTATTGTTCATTTAAATATTCTAATGTATAGCTATTAACTATATCAGATAATGAATATACAACTATTAGTTGTGATAATGTAAAGAGTTCTTTTAATTCTGTTATTGTATATAATTGTTTTAATTCTGAAACAGAGAATATATCCTTTAATTCATTTAATGTATAAAGTTGTCTTAATTCTGACGATGAATATACTGTAATCAATTCTGTTAATGTAAATACTTGGGATAACTCAGATAATGTAAATTCTTGTTTTAATTCAGAAAGTAAATAACCTTGTTTTAGCTCCGATAATGTAAATACTTGGGTTAACTCCGATAATGTAAATTCTTGTTTTAATTCAGAAAGTGAATAACCTTGTTTTAGATCCGATAATGTAAATACTTGGATTAACTCTGATAACGTAAATTGTTGTTTTAATTCAGAAAGAGTATAAGCCTCTTTTAGCTCCGATAATGTAAATACGTTTTTTAATTCTGTTAATGTAAATTGACTTTTTAATTGAGATACTGTATATACTTGTTTTAATTCTAATAATGTAAATTCTAGTTTTAATTGAGAAAGTGTATAAGCCTCTTTTAGCTCCGATAATGTAAACTGCGTTTTTAATTCAGAAAGTACAAAATTTTGTTTTAATTCTATTAATGTAAAAGCTGTCTTTAAAGCAGTTAATATGTAATATGTCTTTAGTATCACTAATGGATATGTCAATTTCATTTCTGCTGGTGTAAAAGTATTTATCATTTCATTTACAATTGTTGTATTTAATTCAGATAAAGAATAGCTCGAAATTCTTAAGTCATCAAGACTATAATTATACATATATTCGTTTATGCTAAATAAATATGGTCTATTTATTTCTACATTTCTTGGTTGCCAAATGGGACCTCCGATACCTAATAATGATATTGTCGCAGTTGTATTAGACCAAGTTCCATTTCCTACAGAGTTATTTGTAAAAGATGGTAAAATAATGGAATTATTATTGATAAAAGGATTATTTACAGCATAACAATTTTTTACATTTAAAGTTATATTTTCTGTTGAATAAGTTAATGTACCTATTTTTCCACAAATTGAACCACAACCATTACTTGTATTTACTGTACCAGTTGTATAACAATTTTCTATTAATACATTTGGTAACCATTGATTTTTGTTAGTGTAACCAAAATTTGCTCCCACTATACCTCCTGAATTCAACCCAGTAATATTACCTATACTATAACAGTTCTTAATACTACATGAATTATTTGTTAGAGCACCAAATCCTGTTCCAGAAATTCCTCCAGATTCTTCTCCACTAATATTTCCTAATGTAAAACAGTTTCTTATATTTATTTGATAATTTAGAAATTCTTTATTTGAACTAGGACATACAGCTATTCCTCCAGATTTAGTACCTTGTATTTGTCCAGTAGTATAACAATAATTTATGTTTATTATACCATTATAGTCTACTGAATTAGCTATACCAGCAGACCTAAGACCTACCATATTTCCTATTGAATAACATTTATTTATAGTTATTCTACCTGAATTATTTTTACCACATATACCACCAGAATCATTTCCTATATTTCCAGTTGAATAACAATTATTTAAGGTTATATTTCCTAATCCATCCTCAGTCAATGATAATCTTCCAGCACCATTTGATAATATACCTCCACCTGATGTAATATTACCTGTTGAAAAACATTTTGAAATTGTTAATACACCTCTTGCACAAGCATACGACCCAATAATGCCACCACCTTCATTTGTAATATTACCATTACTCACTAAATTTTCTAAAATATTATTTGTCCCAGTGTCACCATAAGAGAGCTGACAAAACCATCCAGCTTGATGTTCTAATGATGACGTAGAACTATCCATTATTATATTTTTAATTGTAATATTTGATTTGTTAGTATTTTTAAATAAACCAGGATAATTTGTTACATTATCTATTATTATAGTTTGTGTTGTTCCATTATAAGATCCATCAATTGTAACATTATTTGTACCAATAATAAAATAATTTGTATTGTTTAAAAAAACAATATTAGTAGTTAAATATATTAATCCTTGATTTATTCCAGTATAGTTTAATGTTAGTGGAAAGTTTTCGTTTGTAACAATATTAAAATTAATATTATCAAAAGAATACTGTATACCATTTCCAAGATTATCTTTTATAAAAAGGTTAGATTCAAAATTAATAATATTAGGAGGAAGAAGATATCTATATACACGTACATTTCCCCTGTCATTACCACCGTCATCATTTAGAGGACCTCCAATAGCAACAGTTTGTCCATTACCACTTAGCGATACTGAAGTATTTGTCCAATTAATTGTATTTCCACCATATAGAGTATTTCCTAATGGTATCCAATTGTTATTTATTAAATTATATACATCTACTTTATTTAAACCATTTCTGATTGAAGAAATAGCAACCATAGTACCGTCATCATTCAAACTTAATGAGATACTACTTTGGTCATTAGATAATTCTCCATCAATATCAGCTCCAACTTGAACCCAAGAACTATTTTGAAATTTATATACACGCACATGACCTCGATCAGAACCACTCGTTCCGTCATTCCAAGGTGCTCCAATAGCGACAGTTAATCCATTAGCACTTAATGACACTGAGTATCCACTATTATCTCCTGATGATTCTCCATCAATATCTGATCCTAGTTGTATCCAAACATTATTTTCAAATTTATAGACACGTGTATGACCTCGATAATCAGTTGTAGACATACTTGTTCCATTATTACTAAATGCTCCAATTGCTACAATTGTTCCATCAGAACTTAATGACACTGAGTATCCACTATAATCATTAGATTCTTCTCCATCAATATCTTGTCCAATTTTAGTCCAAAACCCATTTTGGAACTCATATACTCGTACGTGTCCTCGATCAGAACCACTTGTTCCATTATTATATGGTGCTCCAATAGCAACAATCGTTCCGCTAGCATTTAATGATACTGACCATCCGCTTTGATCATTAGCTGCTTCTCCATCAATATCAAACCCCATTTGTATCCAAGAATTATTTTGGAATTGGTATACACGTACATGACCTCGACTGCTACTATTTAATCCATCATTATTTGGTGCTCCAATAGCAAGAACAGTGCCGTCATCATTTAATGATAATGACCATCCATTATTATCACTTGGAGCTTTACCATCAATATCTGAACCCATTTGGTTCCAAGAATTATCTTGGAATTTATATACACGTACATGACCTCGATCAGAACCACTTGTTCCATCATTAAATGGTGCACCAATAGCAAGCACTGTTCCATCAGAGCTTAAGGATACAGAGAAACCACTCCAATCATTAACTGCTTCTCCTAGAATATCTTGTCCTAACTGAGACCATATATATCCTAAAAAACTTGACATATATATATATTATTTTTTTAATTTATAAAAAAATAATATTCATAAATGTTTTATTTTATAAATGTTTTATTTTCTAAATGTGTTATTCTTTATTACATATTCGTTATATTCTTTTATAAAATTAACTTTTTCTAATACACTATAATTCACATTTTTCATATCATAATACATTGTTGCGATTCCATTTTTAGGATCCAATGTTTCGCAAATCAAATTATTAACAATCATTTTATCGTGTTTTTCATTATCTAATAAGATATTATATAATACTTCACCAGAATATTTCACTTTGTAAATCTTATCGTTATTTGAGTTTAGAAGCAATAGATCATTTGCTGGAACCATTTTTCCATTGTAAAATAATTTATGGTTTTTACTAATGAGTGTTTTTTGAGAAGGAATATTTTTTGCTAACGCATCTGTTTCAATACAAATCAAGTATTTATCTCGTGTAATAGTTCTGGTAACAGTTTCAATTTTGTTACCGCGAATAGTATGAATAGCAGGATTAATCTTATCAATAGGTACAATTCCCTGATCTAGTTGAACAGGTGTACCAGAAGGGAAACAAATATTGGAATACGGAGGAGGAACTAATTTATATACACGTACATGACCTATATTATCACTATTAATTCCATCATTACTAGGTGCTCCAATAGCAATTGTTTGTCCATCATCACTTAATGAGACTGAAAAACCACTTTGATCATTGGAGGTTTCTCCATTAATATTTTCTCCAACTTTTATCCAAGAATTATTTATGAATGTATATATTCTTACATTACCAGAATTAGAACCATTAGTATCGTTATTTATTGCTCCAATAGCCACAGTTAGACCATTTGCGCTCAATGATACTGAGTAACCAGTTTGATCACCAGATACTTCTCCATCAATATCTAGTCCCATAAGGTTCCAACTATTATTTACAAATTTATATATACGTACATGTCCCCTGTTATCGCCTATAGAACCTGTTGTTCCGTCATTTCTAATAGCTCCAATGGCAACGATTGTTCCGTCAGCATTTAGAGAGACTGATGTTCCACTTTCATCTCGTGCTGTTTCCCCAATAATATTTGATCCTTTTTGTGTCCAAGAATTATTTATCCATGTATATATTCTAATATGACCTGAGTCAGTTCCATTTTGATCGTTAAATGGTGACCCAATAGCAATAGTTTGCCCATCAGCACTTAGAGAGACTGATATTCCACTTTTATCGTATCCCGATGCTCCATTGATATCTGTACCCATTTGTGTCCAAGATCCATTTTGGAATTGATATACACGAACATGACCTTGGCCAGGACTACCAGGATTATTATTTGGTGCACCAATCGCAACGATCGTTCCGCTAGCATTTAATGATACGGAGTATCCACTTTCATCATTTGCTGATTCACCATCAATATCTGATCCCATTTGTGTCCAAGAACCATTTTGTAACTGATATACACGTACATGACCTGACGGTGAGTTATACCTTGCTCCAATAGCAACGATTGTTCCATCAGAATTCAATGATACCGAAAACCCACTTTGATCACCTCCATATTCTCCATCGATATCTGAACCGATTTGGGTCCAAGAACCATTTTGAAACTGATATACACGTACATGACCTGAATTTCCATTATTATATCTTGCCCCAATAGCAACTATTGTTCCATCAGCACTTAGAGATACTGAATAACCACTTTGATCAAATACTGCTTCACCATCAATGTCTTGTCCTAATTGTTGCCAATAACTACCAAGCTGAATGTAATAATCATTCAATAAATTCGCCATATATATTATATATTATATATTATATATTATATATTATATAATAAATTGTAAAAACTCAAAATGAATAACCTCTTCTTTTTTTATCCATTCTTTCAGTAAATTCTTTTTTCAACGTATCTTTATAACTATATTCAGTTTGACTTCGTTTTCTGTTTCCAATTGGCCAAATCTTTTCATCTTTTTGTCTAAATATGTTAAATATAGTAAACTTGAATATATTTATCATTTATCAAATTTTTTATATTAGATAGTTGTATAAAAAATTCAAGTTTATAATTCATAAAATTGTATTCTATGGGAATTAAACCCATAATTCCTATAGCAATACATAATTCCTCTTTTCAGAGGGTCTCTAACCCATGTACAAGCCAACGTGTTTACCACTACACTAACGAGACTCATATTATTATAATACTTTCTCTTTAAGTTGTTTTTTCTAAATATATATATTCTAAAATTTATTTTCCATGATCATGTTTTTTGTAAAACATTGTTTCAACATGTGGTCTATCTCCATATATGTCGTTATTTGGCAAAGTATATGGAATAATGTTTAATTTTTGACAAACATAAGGAAATCCTATTTGGTCTTGTGTAGTATACTTGAGTGTTTGTAAATACCATAAGTTGAGAAATGTATTGACAATATCATCTTTATGAAGAAAAGCAACAAAACAAGTAACCCATACTCCCATATGTATACTATGTGAATTCAAATTTTTGAAATATGTATTTGTATAACCATCATTTAGATAAAATTTATATTGACCAACAACATCTTGATATGGTTGTTCTTGGTTGTTCCAATATCTACTTGTATATCTGTCAAAATGTGACCCATCTACCTCTTTACTTAAATCACCATATCGCCATTCATGGTTCCATCCAATAATTTTTTCTTCATATATTTTTGATAATATATATTCGCTAGTTTTATCATATATTATTTCAATTGTCCCGTCTAACCAGACAATAACATCATATTTGTTTAATATTGGTATATTTTTGAATGCTTGTTTGTAGTATTTAGATATGTTGAATGTATGATTATTATTTGTCAAAGAATTAGTATATGTATTATTATCTAAACTACTTTTATTTATCATATGATATGGTCTATTGTCAATTGTCCAACCATTGCTAATAATGTTTATATTGTCAGTAAAACATATGAAATCTGTATCAATCGTTTGTTTTACAAATGGTTTACAAGAAAATTCATAATTTCCATATATTGCCGTAATAAAACATATCTTAGCCATATAATAATGATATTATTATGAATGTTTTATATCATTTTATATAATTTATTATGAATGTATGCTAGCCAATGTTAAATTGAGTAACTCATTTCTTTCATCTATTGTTAATAATCCTAAAAATATATTTATTTGACTTGATACATCTTTTTCCTCTAAACTATTTATATAATTATCTATATTTTCATGATTTTGTTGTAAAAACACATTTCTTCTGAAAATATTGTAAAATTTGTCTATATAACCATACATAGTAGCATTATAATCATTAGCATAAGCAAAAATATCATTTATTAACCAATTTTTATCATCTTCAGGATCTTGACTTTGTAATTCAATAATCCAAGTTCTATAATATAATTCTAATAACGTCGTTTTTATTTCTTTGTAATTTTTTATGTCGTCTAATAAAATTTTATTTTGGAAATTATATGTATATGGAATAATTTTTGAAATAATATCTCTTGGTAATCTACTTATAAAGCAATTCATATTTTGCTATATATATTATCTTTAACTTTATATCAATTACAGATAATATTACATTAGATGTATTCTAGGCAATTCTTAGAGCTACTTCATTGTCTTTATAGTAACCAGCATCAACTAGTGCCTGAGTGTATTCCGCACCTCCCCAATTAGGATCCATAGCATTATCAGAATAAAGCATATTATACTCAGAGTTTTTTACCATATTAGCAGGTGTATCAAGAGGAGTAATTGATCCTACATAATATGATGACTGATCAAAAGCAGGATAGCTGTTTTGATTATAAGGTGGATCATTTCGTGTCGCGTCGACTAATTTTGTGAATTTCATCGGTAACTGAACAGAAGTTGTTGGTGGTAGTCCTCCTTGTGGTTCAGACACACTGGGTCTCACTTTGTATACACGATTTCCTTGGGCGTCGTATGAGTTTTGAACATAAAGTACAGGACAACGGATACCGACACTGTGTTGCCATTCAATAAATTCAGTGTATTCTTGTAAATCATTGAACATGATAGGATTTACTCCTGGAACTTCTGCTAAATTGGTATTATATAAATAAAATTTAGAATCTTTCTGGATCAATAGGTTAGGACAGCGGAGTTCGCCGTTACCTGAAGTTAGTCCTTCTAACAATGCTGGTTTTCTTAAATAGTTTGTAGAATACAAATATAATCCTGTTAAAAATACTATTGCTATAAATAAAAATGTGTATGATTTATTTGTTGTCATTATATATAATTATCTATAAAATTAATTTAATATTTTAATTATTTTCTTTGATAATACAAAATTACTAATTAGAGAATAAAATATATAAATTATATATAAAATAATATCATAATATACATATTTTAGAATATTTAATATTTGTTTATTATAAATAAGTAATGACTGATTATCGATTTCAGTATTTAAAACTTAACGCAAAACGTTACAATCATTCATCAGGATTTACAACAGAGGATGCTTTTTTAGGTACTATTCGCGGTAAAGGTTCTTCTACAAGAATGTACAATTTTTGTGTTAGAGAAACACATAATCCTATAGAATGTATTGATAGAATTATATATGGAGAAAATAAACCAATACCTGATCCAGAAAGTCTTAAAAAATTCATTCAAACAACAAATTTTCCAAATGTTGTTTCAGAAGAACGTATACAAGCATTTAATGGATTTTTATATGTTTTAGGTGGAGATTATAGTGCTACATCAGGAGGTGGAGGTGTAGCAAATACACGATACGCAAGCATTTTAGTAGATGGTTCAGTAGGGACATGGAATAACAGTACAAATTTAATAGTTGGAAGAGAAAGAGCAGCATCGGTTATAACATGGAATAAATTTGTTTATATTATAGGTGGAAACGCAGGAGGAAATGCTCAATCAACTGTACAGTTTGCTACAATAAATCCAAATGGAACTTTATCCGCTTGGGCTGGAACGAGTAATATGCCTGTTGGTAGAAGACGTTGTCCAGCGGTTCAAAAAGATGGGTGGATTTATGTCATGGGGTCGTCTAATGCGAATTTTAATACTGTAAATTATGCTCAAACTAGTTCAGTAAATGGAACAATCGTTGGTGCCTGGGCTACTACAACACCAATGCCAGATGGTAGATTTTGGGGTTCTGCTGTTATTTATGATAATACAGTTTATTATTTTATGGGTTCAAACTCGTCTGGTGTTCCTCAGTCAACAATATGGTCTATAAATATTAATCCAATAACTAAAGCGTTTGATATGTCTTGGAATATATTAAATTCTTTTCCAACAACATTACAAGGTCATTCAGCTGTACTGATAGGTAATAGGGTTTATATAATAGGTGGTTTAACAGGAACCGCATTTACTTCTGTCACAGATTCAATATATTATGCTGATATAAATGTTACAACAAAAGTAATTGGTCCATGGACTTTAGCGACATATAAGTTATTAGCACCTTTGGCTTTTGGTGATGCTTCTGCTTATAATGGAAAAATATATTATGTCGGTGGACAAACATTTGGTGGTGTAGCTGTAAATATTGTTCAATATTTAACGTGATTTTTATAAATTATGTATGTAAAATTATATATCGTATAATATATGATTGTACTTCACGCTAATTCAAAAGAAGATGCTGATAAAGTAAACAAATTAGTTAATCAAGATAAACATGTCTTTATACTTGTTTATATGGAAGGTTGCGGCCCATGTAATGCTACTCGTCCAGAATGGGCAAAAATGGAAAGCGCATTGGAACATCAATATTCAGATAATGATAAACTTGCAATAGTCGATTTGAATAAAGACTATCAAGATATCATTTCAGAACATTTAGGTGATATTGATGGTTATCCTACATTAAAATATATTAATAATAGAGGTAAAAATGTAGAAAGTTATGAAAATAGTTCAGTTAAAAATAAGGATCGTTCAGTCGATTCGTTTATTGCTTGGATTGAATCAAAAATAAATACATTAAAATCAACAACGCCAACTACTTCATCAAGCCATGTTTACAGACGTTTGACAAAAAGGTTGAAACCACTATCAGAAACCACAACAAAAAGGAGACATTCTTCTAAAAAAGGAGGTAAATGGTCACGTAAATATAAAAAAAGTATTAATTGTCGTAGGCCAAAGGGTTTCTCTCAAAGACAATATTGTAAATATGGACGTAAAAAATAATATATTTTTGTTATCATAATACGTAATAAAACATAATTATCATATATTTTACATAGTTTGTTGCCCCAAGGCAACAGGAAAAAGCAACAGTTTCACATCGGAACCATTTTTAATTCCGAGTTTTGCCAATCTGTTATCTATTGCTGACACCTCTTTTGCTCTTAATTCAGTATCAGACAATTTTTGGAAACGCATCATCAGGAGACCCTTATTCATCGTTATAATTGCTCGTTTAAATTTTTCTAAATAACGTTCACAATCTTGAATTGTTAAACTAGGATCATCTATTTGCTTCTTTTGTTCTAATAAATTCTTATATTCCGCATATTTAGCAAAATAATATATTTTTTCATCTAATAAAGATCCAATATTAGGACAACGGAATGAAACTTGTTGACCCAATTCACTTATCGTAAACTTATAATTTACGGATTTTTCGAAAAAAGGTTTTACTAGGTCTGGAAGTTCCTTAAAGTCTATATCTGAAAACTGTCTATAATCATCTACCATCATCTGTTTTCTATAATCACGTTTTTGAATTACTTTTACGTAACTTAATTTATATATAAATTGATTCGATTTAGGATTAGATGGATTAGGAGATTGAACAGATATTTTAAACTGTATTTGTGGTTGATTTAATATCCATTGAACTAACAAAGCAATATGATTAGCAAGAGTTTTCACTTGATCCATATCATATTTAATATTTGTTGAAGGCATTATTAATACATCTATATCATCAGATTGATAAAATTCCATATTTGGAACACCTGCTAACGCTAATTGTATTGCTTTGCCTCCTTTGAATATTAACTCATAGTCTTGACCTTCCATTTTACTGGATATTATTCCAAATACAAGGAGAGCAGAACATAAGATTATATAATAGTGCGAAAAATCTACATCTTGATCGCTTAAATACGATCCAAATGATTCATACATTTTATTCTTTGTTTCAACATAATATGTAGGTATAATTGATTGAACAATTTGACATATTGGCCATACTGTAGATACGTCTCTATTAATAATTGGAACATCATTTGATACGGTTAGTAATTCAATAAACTTATTTCTAAGTTCAATTAATTCGGTTTCTGAAAATAGCTGAGACCAAAATGACGGAACTTCATTCGGGTCATATTCTTGTTGTTGTGTGTCTTTAGCTATAACTAGTTTTTTAATGGGGGGTTCTTCATTATTAAGATTTACTATATCATTTTTTTTATTAATTTGTTCTAAAATATCATCACTTAAAATATTTTTGTCAGCACCAAATTCTAACAAAAGTTTTATAATATCTATATTACCAATTTCAATTGCTGTTGATAAAGCTGAAATATCATACTTAACACTTTTTAAATTTATATTACCCTTATTTTGAACAAATGAACTAACAATTTTTCTTAGCATGTCTAAATTTGTTTGAAAATTTTTCTCTAAAACCGATAATAATGGAACAAATGAGTATAAAGGGTTAATTTCTTGTTTATAGGTATATTTATTTATTGGTAAAAAATCAGCAGTTACTGGAATAAGTACATTTATGGCTTGTTGATTACTTTTGAAACCGTTTTGAAGGAAATCTATAGCTTTTTGACTTCCATTTGTGTCTTTTAATTTGTTAAAAGCATTAAAAAACATATTTCTAAAATTATCTTTCAAAATTCTTTCTTTTTTTTCTTTCGGACCAGCGCCACGAAAAGACATATTTTTTCTTGTTTTTTTATACTTTTTTAAGTTTTTTCTTGTTCTCATATAAATATATTGTTATAAAAGTATTTATAAAAAGTATTTGTAATATATCTTATACATACAATGATTGATTAGTCGCGACATATTTTAGTGTTTTTTCTGGAATTTCTTTTAATACAGCCAATAATTCCATGTTACCAAATTGTTCAGCAATTTGTTCAAATTCTGAAGATATGTTGTTTATTTTTAATAGTGCTTTTACAAATTCACCCAAAAATATCTGTTTTTTATCTTCAATTTCTTGTAAAATTATTTTACATTCTTCTATAGAATTAGCATCTGTCCATTGTTCGATATAATTTAATAAATCATAATGTATTTCGTAATCTAAACCTGTATCAATATTTCTTTCTAGTTCTTTATTTTTATATACAAAATACATATCCGAAATTTTTATAATAAATTCATTTATCTTTTCATCTAGACATTTCGGACTATGATCTTTAAAATCATCTGCCACTCTTACATTTGTAAAACAACTGAAAATAGAAACTAATTGTTTACACGATAACTTATTAAATGAATTATCTTCTAATAATTTTGAAAAGACAAGACAATGTATTTCTCTTATTTGACACGCCATTTTACCTAATCTAGTTAATTGAATATTTTCATCATTTAAATCATTTACAAAGTTTTCTTCTTTTAATAAATTTATTACTTGACTTACTCCAGAAACAAAATAAGAATTTAAAGATTTACATTGATTTCGAAGAGCAGTTAATTCTTCTTCTTTACTTGAGAATTTATCATATATTTCTTTGTCTCTTTGAAGAAATTTATTATTTTCTTCAATGTTCTTCATTTGTCTTTCAATTTCTTTACGTTTTTTATTTACTGAATTCATCCTATTTTTAAATAATGTACTATATTCTCTAATAGTTTCAACAGGTGTAGTCAAATTATTTATTCCTCTATTCAGATCCTTTTCCAAAACAGAAATTTTTTCATTTACTTCTTTTATCTGATTATCTAAATCTCCAGAAATCATACTTCTACTAGCAAATTGTATTAAATTATTATCCCCTATATCAAGCAAATTCAATAATAAGTTATATGATATTTTGAATTTTGAAGTAAGTATTTGTGGTTTGCCGTTCATCATAATTTTATAATTTACTGAACATACATCACGAAACAAGTTATTTAGATGAATAACATGTCCAACCTTATCTAATCCTAATCTACCTGCTCTACCTGCTGCCTGAGTATATTCATGACTATATAATAATCGATTTATTTCACCATTATATTTATAAATATCCGTAAAAATAGTTGTTTTAACAGGCAAATTAATACCAACACTCATTGTTTCTGTACAAAATAATATTTTTATGAACCCGCGAGCAAATAATAGCTCAGTCATTTCTCTTAGAACAGGCATTAATCCAGCATGATGAATACCAACTCCTTTCCTAAGTAATTTGACTGTATTTATATATTCAGGTAAATGTAGATATTCTTGATAATTTGGTAATTTGCGAATTATTTGTTCGCATTCTCTGTCTACTGTATAAGGCACTTTACTATCAAACTCTAATAAATTTGTTGTTAGTTCTTCGGCACATATTTCCAATTGTTTTCTAGAGAATACATAGCATAACGCAGGTAGCATTTCATGTTGTACTAAGTATTCTGAAACTTTATTTAATACGTATTGACGTTTAACTCGAATATCATGTTTATCAAATAAATTAAGGGTTTTTTTTATGGTCTGATAATTTGTATCATTAAAAGTCCCTTTTTCGTCTTGAATAATTAAAGGTTTATCTATAACCTTTTTAATTTCTTCTTGTGTAGCTTTATCTTTTATATATTTATTAGCAGTACTAGTAACAGTTATAAAACTATAATGTATAAGTGGAACAGCTCTTACTAATTTTCTAGTCAAATAGACTTCTTTTTCGAACACTTTACTTGTATCACCTTTATTTTCAAGCCAATAAGCAAACTTTTCTGGATTGTCTAATGTAGCTGATAATCCTACCATTTGAACGTGTGATGGTAGCATCATTATACATTGTTCCCAAACATATCCTCTGTGTTCATCGTTAATGAAATGAATTTCATCAAATACAACACAACCAAGTTCATTTTCAATATCGATTTCAAATGATACTGAAGAATTTGTTTTACTTTTACTTTTAATTTGATATAATTTATTCATCAGAATTTCAGTTGTCATTATGATTACATCAGCATCTGGATTTGAACGAACATCGCCTGTGACAATTCCAACACTGATATTTGTATATTTATTAGTGAAAGCATAATATTTTTCGTTACTTAGAGCTTTAATTGGAGTGGTGTATATGACTTTTTTACCGATAGAATTAAAATATGAAATAGCAAATTCTCCGCCAAAAGTTTTACCTGAACCAGTAGGACAACAAATTAGAACATGATTGCCTTGGACAAGACCTTCAATAGTCCATTTTTGAAAATCGTGAAGTTTATATGGATAATTTTCGTAATATTTTTGATATAATTCTTCATTAGTTTCAGGGTAATTATAGGAGCAAATTTTGACCATTGTATAAAAATTTTATAAAAGAATTATATTTTATAATATTTAAATCAATTTTTTATACTTAAAGAATAATTATCGAGATAAATAATATAGAATGAGGTTTCAAACTTTATTATTTTTGTTCACATGTATTTATGAAATTTTTGGTGACAATATGTTTTTATCTAAACCAGCTCTTCCATCAGATATGAAGGATACATTGAACTTAACAACAGGTGGTCCATATACCTATTCTCAAAGTAAGCATCATTTTTATGGAACTGGATACGATGGAACTTATATTGATACATATGGTTGTTGTTCTGGTCAATCAGGAACATGTAGAAATAATCCTTCATGTCAATGTATTGTAGCTGTAGGTCCTTTACCTCAAGGAAGCTATACTTTAGGAAATATGTTTACATTTAAGGGGATGCCTTATTGTTATGAATTGTTTCCTTCGTCTGCGAATAGTATGTGTGGTCGTAGTGGGTTTTTAATTCATGGAGGTAGTTGTAGTGGTAATCCATCAGAAGGTTGTATCGTAATAGAAGATCAGAATATTAGATATAAGATAAAAAGTGGCGCATCACTCAAAGTAGTAGCATAATAATATCAAATGGAGTACGAGATGTAATAAAGTGCGACCACTACATGGATGAAGGATGTATATGCGTAAATTGTAACATAAAAAGAGAAGAAATAAGAAAAAAAGTGTTATCAAAAGAAAAAATAAATGAAGAAAAAGTAGTACATAAAAAAACGTTATCAGAAAAAAAACCAGTGTTAAAATTTGGTATTAGATGGTTATAGTGTGTACCACCTGTGTAACACTTAATGTACCACATGTGTAACACTTAATGTACCACATGTGTAACACTTAATGTACCACATGTGTAACACTTAATGTACCACCTGTGTAACACTTAATGTACCACCTGTGTAACACTTAATGTACCACCTGTGTAACACTTAATGTACCACCTGTGTAACACTTAATGTACCACCTGTGTAACACTTGATGTAACCCTAATGTTGCCCTAATTGTTTTGTCACTCATTTACGGAAATGAGTAACAAAATTATTCTTTATCTACTACCACTTCCTTGGTAATCTTATTAATGATTTTATTATAATTCTTTTCAGTTTCTTCTTCGGTTGACCCAGGCATAGAGTTTGATACTATATTCAAATATAAATCGTTTTTCCTTGAGTCAGAGTCAGTACAACCGCGATTTTTATCTCTCCAAACGAGGATATTATTCGCACTTTTTCTTGAAACAGATTTAATAGCTTTTGTTAGTGTTGTTTTGGTATCATCATCTTTTTCCCATTTATCTCCTTCTTTGATATACAATACTTCACGTTTCAAATCAGTACAATGTACAGGTCTTAAATTAGTTCCAACCTCATCAAGTTTCTTAATAAATATTCTGGATATTCCTTCTGCGTATCCGAGTCTCCCAGTAGTTTCTAAATCTTCCATAGTTGGAACAATAGAACTAACAAATTCACTCAAATTCATGGCATCCTTACATTGTTCATTCAAGAAAAACTGTAAATTAAAAGATTTGTTATTAGAATTGTTAGTTGTATTATTAGAGTTATTACATAATCCTTTTTTAACAATCTCTAACATCATATTACGCAATTCTGAATTGTCATCCAAAATTTTAAAAATAATATCTTTTTCTGAAAAATGTTTACATACCTTTTTGTGTCTCCAAAGTCCCGAGTTATCTTTATATATTTTACCGCATTGACAATTATACTTTTGATTTTCGGGCAGGTTTTGAGCAGGTTTTGATTGACAATCATTGACAATCATTGATTTTTTATGTTTCAATGTGAACAAATGTTCATCAAAGCTACTCTTCTTAGATGTACCATAGTCACATTTTTCGCAATAAAATCGTGGGCAGGTTTTTGGCAGGTTTTGATTGCTAAACATTGACAAATATTGATAAAATATGCTCGGATTATTTTTTTGAAGAAAAAACAAAAAAAATTATGGTAACAAATATTTTCATATAAAACGTGATTTTAGACGTAAATGATAAGAAACTGTTTTTAACATATTTTTTTCAAAAGTTTTTTTGGGAAATCGATTTTGGACATTTTTTAGAACTTGTAAAAATGTCCATTTTTGAAAAGTGAAAATACTTTTTGAAAAATTTTGTTGAATAATATAATAAATTGTAAAGATGCTACATGAAAAACCAGAGTATGAATATATTGCCCTACATTGTATGTAGTATAAGTGTAACCCTAAATGTACCACCTGTGTAACAAATGTTGCCCCAGTGTAACAAATGTTGCCCCAGTGTAACAAATGTTGCCCCAGTGTAACACTTAATGTAACCCTAATGTAGCCCTAATTGTTTTATCACTCATTTACGGAAATGAGTAACAAAACTAGTCTTTATCTACAACAACTTCCTTAGTAATCTTATTAATGATTTTATTATAATTCTTTTCAGTTTCTTCTTCGGTTGATCCAGACATAGAGTTTGATACTATATTCAAATATAAATCGTTTTTTCTAGAGTCAGAGTCAGTACAACCACGATTTTTATCCCTCCAAACAAGTATATTATTCGCACTTTTTCTAGAAACAGATTTAATTGCTTTTGTTAGTGTTGTTTTAGTTTCATCATCTTTTTCCCATTTATCTCCTTCTTTGATATACAATACTTCACGTTTCAAATCAGTACAATGTACAGGTCTTAAATTAGTTCCAACTTCATCAAGCTTTTTAATAAATATTCTAGATATTCCTTCTGCGTATCCGAGTCTCCCAGTAGTTTCTAAATCTTCCATAGTTGGAACAATAGAACTAACAAATTCACTCAAATTCATGGCATCCTTACATTGTTCATTCAAGAAAAACTGTAAATTAAAAGATTTGTTATGTGAGTTGTTATGTGAATTAGTTGTCGTTTTTTCCTTAAATAACTCAAACATCGATTTTTGGAACTCTTGATTAGAATTGATAAGAGCCATAATAAAATCTTTATCAATAATATTATTAGCATTATTGGTGTTACAATTTTTTTTATGTTTCCACAATCCAGATTGTGAATGATAAATTTTGGAACAGATATTACATACAAATGAATTAATTAAGCAAGATTGATTTATGGTGTTATTTTGATTAGTATTAGTTTGCTTACATGATTGACAAAATATATTATTGCTTAGTTTTTGCTTAATTTGATTTCCATTCATTTCCATTTGCTTATTTTTATGCCGTATGCTTTGAAAATGATTTTTTAAATTAGATTTTCTATACGTATTATAGTCACAAATTTCACAACTAAAATTGTTGCTTAATTTTTGCTTAATTTGATTTCCAATACTTTCCATATATTTCCTCGTGACTTTTTTTCTAAAGTTTTGAGCGAAAAAAATAAAAATTTTATGGTAACAAACTTTTTCATGAAAAAAACGGTTTGAGATGTAAATGGTAAGAACCCATTTTTTAATATATTTTTTCAAAACTTTTTTTGGGAAATCGATTTTGGACATTTTTTAGAACTTGTAAAAATGTCCATTTTTGAAAAGTGAAAATACTTTTTGAAAAATTTTGTTGAATAATATAATAAATTGCCAAAACAACTTAAAGACGCTACATGAAAAACTAGAGTATGAATATATTGCCCTACATTCTATGTAGCTCCAGTGTAACCCTAATGTACCAATTGTGTAACAAATGTTGCTCCAGTGTAACCCTAATGTAACCCTAATGTAACCCTAATGTAACCCTAATGTAACCCTAATGTACCACTTGTGTATCAAATGTTGCCCCAGTGTAACCCTAATGTAACCCTAATGTAACCCTAATGTAACCCTAATGTACCACTTGTGTATCAAATGTTGCCCCAGTGTAACACTTAATGTATCACCTGTGTATCAAATGTTGCCCCAGTGTAACACTTAATGTATCACCTGTGTATCAAATATTGCCCCAGTGTAACACTTAATGTATCACCTGTGTATCAAATGTTGCCCCAGTGTAACAAATGTTGCCCCAGTGTAACAAATGTTGCCCCAGTGTAACAAATGTTGCCCCAGTGTAACAAATGTTGCCCCAGTGTAACAAATGTTGCCCCAGTGTAACACTTAATGTATCACCTGTGTAACAAATGTTGCCCCAGTGTAACACTTAATGTATCACCTGTGTAACAAATATTTCCCCAGTGTAACAAATGTTGCCCCAGTGTAACAAATATTGTAACTACACGTTTAGATGAAGTTGATAAACATATACAACCAATTCACTGTACTGATGGAAAAAGAGAAGTCCTTTATATCAAAGAAAATGACGTTTGGAATAAAGAAGAAGGAGATAGTAAACCACTTTTGTTGAAAGCAATAAAAAATGTGGCTACAAAAAATATATGTAACATAAGTGAATGGATACAGTTATATCCAGATTGTACTAAATCAGAGTCGCGTAAAAATGACTTATACCTGAAAATAATGTTAAACTCAATGTCATAAGAAGAGTGTAAAAGAAATTATGACAAGGTTATTAGTGGAATTGCGAAACATACTATTGTTGAAAAAAATATTGTTATGTAAAGAAATTGTTTTATTTAAGTATCAATGTGCCACCTGTGTAACACTTAATGTGCCAAAAATAAAAAATACGAACAAACCAAGTGGTATGCGTATGTAAAATTTATTAGTTAGTTAGAAAGGAAATTGTAAATGAAATAATTTAAAGTTGAAAGTGGAATGATTTAATATTCTCTTGGGCCATAAGAGTTCTAATATCTTGACCAGTAAAAAAAGCACAGTAAGTTTGAGTGTTCTTGTCGAAAACCTTATGAATACAATTATAATTAAGATCTTTAAAGCAATGAGTATACACATTGTAGTTTTTTAATTCCCAACAATCTGTTGAGCAGATTTGTTTACGAATAATTTCTAAACATTTATTAATATTTTCACGCATAACATCATAGTCAGGACGACGATCATCGATGTCAAAATTTAAATAATCTTGAGTCGATAAATATATAAATTGTAAGTCTTTTTTAGCAAAATTTCTGCAGTCAATTGTTTCAAGTAAATCAAAATCACCAGCAAGTACACAATCATTCAATAACTCCAAATAAATTTGAATGGGTTCAGGAATAAATTCAGCCATTTTTGAAAGATATAATATTAGTTTTACATAATCTAACAAGGAAATAAATATTTCAATTCCTTTTCTCATCCGAAATGTATCCGATCGCGCTAATAATGCAATATAAAAAGAAAAAATGCACACAAGACAATTATCAAGGGCACTTAAAAGATATTAGTTAATTACAACTTATACAGATTTTTGTTAGTTTATAGATAATATATAAGTATAAAATGTTTTCTTATTTCTATTGAATTGAAGTATATATTATTATTTATAAATTAGCGAATACATTTACTCTATGTTGTCTTACATAACTTTTATCATATGATTCAATAATAGCTTTATTTAGATTGGTCGTTAAAATAATGATAGTATATGGATATATAATACTAATATCATCAAGAAGACTATTCCAAGTAATTTTATTATATACTTCAATAGGAATATCTTTATGCATTTGAACTCTCTTGTGATGAATATCATCAATAATAACATCAAACTCATCTAACAAAATAATCAATGGATTTTGTTTTGTAGGAGATACGGTATTATATATATTCTCAATAGAATCTCCTGGAGTTATTGGAGAATAAGTTTTACATAACGATCCATTTAATTCTTTCGCTAAAAGGATACCGATAACAGATTTACCGGAACCCGGAGAACCACTAATCATAGCAACACAATTATTATTTTTATTATAATAACTTTTGATTTTTTCAATGACGCCTATTTGTTGTTTTCTTGCAACAAATTTAGTACATATTAAATTTCTTTTTTTATATTCTAAAAAGAAATGATTGCCTTTTCTAATATAGAGTGGAATTGTGTTTTCAGGTTGTTTTTCATCATCATCATTAGTTCCATCATCATTTTTAATTAATTCATTAAATTGTTTTTCTTTACATAAGCAATATAAACAATAAGGATTTTCCCGATGACCCTTTTCAGTGATAAATCCGATATACCAGAAATCAATAAAGAAACCAATAGCTTCATTTTGTTCATTTCTTGCAATAGAGTATTTAATTTTTTTTGATATAATAGTAATGGTACTTAGATCAGATATGCAATAATATTGATATCCAAATAATTTAAATGGAAGTAATAGTATTTGCCATAGGACGGCAAAGAATGACATAAATAACGAAAATATGAATTGGAGAGAAATCATTTTCAAGAAGTTTGATGGACAACTAATTGTTACAAACTAACAAAGAAAAAAGTATTTCATTTTTTTATCCGATGTGAACCGATTTGTTACACTGGTGTAACAAATTCGCAACTCATTTCCGGAAATGAGTGAAAAAAATGTACACATGACAAGTATCAAGGGCACTTAAAAGATATTAATTAATTACAAATTGTTTGGAATAAAATATATATTGATTTTGTTAGTTATAAATTTATTTATAGTATTGTTTAACCAAATTTGTGAGGATTTCCTTTTCGCTATCAGAAATGGTTGTATTATCGCTTTTAATAAATTGTAATCCATTAAAGATAGAATAATACAAGCCATTTGAATATTCATAGTCAAATGTATAGTCAAAATTCACTTGATAATTAGAAGATCCCTTTTTGAAAATCATTGTCTCTTTAGTAGTTGCTCTTCCGTGATGAAGACACTCGATAATGTCTTTATATTTGTTAGTTGAGGAAACAAGTTCAAAAGTGGATTTTTCAGGAACTAATTGGGTCTTGGGTATTTCTTTTTGGAGCTTTGTAGCCACCAGTTGGCCTTGAGCTTCTTTTTCTCTGCGAGCTTTGGTTTGAGAACGAGTAACTGGCGTTCTAAAAGTGTTTGAGATGGGTTTTGCTGTTTTTTTCATTCTCTTCACACCTGTATCAACTAATCCAAAGGTTGGATGTAATAACCCTAAAAATTCGATTCGTTGTTCTTTACGTGTCTCGTTCGTTTCTGTGTCAGTGAAGTTTTTAAATACCCACGTTTTTTCGCCTTTGCCTGCTTGTGAAATATACGTTGCTTCATAGTTGTGTGGCTTTCTATCATCTTTGCCTGACAATATGTTATAGTTAACGCAAAATCTGTAAGTATGATTTGGCTTTAAATTGTACGAGTCAATACCAGACATTTTAAGAATGAGGTTTTGCTTGAGTTTGGAGTATTGAATACTTGTTTGATGGTTGTTATTGTTACAGATTCTCCAATGGGAAAATAGTATTTCAATTTTTTATTAAATACACACAATTCAATAATAACTAAAAATGAATATAATATTGTTTTTTAGTTGTTAGTTATTTCCTATATTAAAAGCAAAAAATTGAACTCAGTGAACCAAGGTTCCCCGAACCCCTCCTTTATAAGTCATTTCTGTCTTTAAATATATGGGACCTGCCAAATTTTTAGTTGTTAGTTATTTGCTATCTATGTGTAAAAAATTGAACCTATATATAAGATAACCTAATATCCCACCCATATCTCATTATATCCCCGGGTCGTACAGGGGTCCACCCCTGTAATTCTTAGTTCCCCTGTTTTTGTGTGTAAAATAAAAAAAATTGAAATACTTTTTTGCCAAGAGATGACTGGTAAATTAATCTTATCATCAAATCGTAACCTCGAGTTATTTGTCCAAACTGCTTTTAAACTAACTAACTTGTTAAGAAAATGTCTGCCATTGCTAATCAATTCGTTATTGAGGAGGAGGAGCGCCCTGTTGAGACTTTCGCTCCCACCGTCTCTGTAACTGAACTCTGGATGAAGACCCTCGAAAACACCACTAAGGACTTTGGCGTCCGCGTTGTCAATGCTCTTGCCGAGAAGTACAATTTCTCTCAAGACGAAGCCATCAAGGTTTTGGGCTTGGAGAATATGAGCCTCATTCGCAAGCAAATGGCCAAGAAGGAGAAGAAGGAGAAGCCAGCGAAGGCTGAGAAATCCGAAGTAATTTTGCCTTTCTCAGCAACATCGGTGAAAGCCGATTTGTGCTGTGGTCTTGCTTACAATCGCGGTCTCTTCACCCAATGCCCCAAGAAGCCTTTAGCTACTGGTTCCTTCTGTAAGACTTGCCAAGCTCAAGCTGACAAGAATACTGGAGCCAAGCCTGATTGCGGAACAGTTCAAGACCGTATTGCCACTGGTCTCTATGAGTTTGTCGATACCAAGGGACGTAAACCTAGTTCATTTGTTAAAGTGATGAAGAAGCTGAACTTGACCAAGGAGCAAGTGTTGGCTGAAGCCGCAAAGGTCTTCATGGTTATTTCTGAGGAGCATTTCGCTGAACCAGAGAAGAAAAAGGCTTCTGGTCGCCCCAAGAAAGCAAGTGCTTCAGTAAAAGCTGCTGACATCGATGACATGTTTGCTAAGCTGACTATTGAAGACGGCTCTGAAATGGGTCAAGATAAGCCCAAGAAGATTGTTTCAAAGCTTTCTGAAGAGGAAAAAGCTATTAAAAAAGCCCAATTAGAAGCCGAAAAAGCTGAACGTGCTGAGAAGCGCAAAGCCGAATTGGAAGCCAAGAAAGCTGAGCGTGAAGCCAAGTTGGAGCAAGAAAAAGCCGAACGTGCTGAGAAACGTGCTGCCGAACTCGCTCAAAAGAAAGTCGAACGTGAAGCCAAGTTGGCTCAAGAGAAAGCTGAACGTGAAGCCAAGAAAGCTCAGGAGAAAGCCGAGCGTGATGCCAAAAAAGCTCAAGAGAAAGCCCAAAAGGAAGCTGAAAAAAAAGGTAAAAAGCCTGCTGCTGTGGAAACCAGTGTTAAACCCACTACTGAAGAAGCCAAAGTCGAAGAAAAGAAAGAGGAAGTTGTAGAGAAAGTCAGAAAGATTACTATTGACGACAAAGTGTATTACTATGCGCCAATCAGTATGAAGGTCTACGATCCCAAGACCTCTGACCACATCGGCCAATTGAATCAAGAAAAGACTAAGATTATTCCTTTGGAAAATGCTGAAGCCAGCTCTGATGAAGAAAGCGAAGACGAAGAAGAAATTGAAAGTGACTACTTATCTGAATAAATATATATTGTAATTTGACTAACTTGTAAATGTATAATTTAAACCTTTTTTTACGCAATGTCGATATATGTAGTAATCACTCATTTCTGCGTTTTGTTACTCATTTCTGGAAATGAGTGATACACAGGTGTAACACTATATTTGTTAGGTAGAATTACTTTGAGAAATATTTATAATACACTATACACTATACACTCATATCCATTTTGTCACTCATTTCCAGAAATGAGTAGCATTCTATGGGACACCAGTGGTACAGTATTAGAATACAATAGGTGTCAAATTGAACCCGCTGTTACCTATTTACCCACATTAGACCCATTTACCCAATGGGTGGTACAGGACACAACTGAACTCAAACAAAGTCTAAGTCTTAGTCCAATTCTAAATCCAAGTCTAAATCCAAGTCTAAATCCAAGTCTAAATCCAAGTCTAAATCCAAGTCTAAATCCAAGTCTTAGTCCAAGTCTTAGTCCAAGTCTTAATCCAAGTCTTAATCAAAGTCAAAATCTTAATCTAAATCAAAGTCCAAGTCCAAGTCTTAATCCAAATCTAACTCCAAGTCTTAATCCAAATCTAACTCCAAGTCTAAATCCAAGTCTTAATCCAAGTCTTAATCCAAGTCTAACTCAAAGTCTAAATCCAAGTCTTAGTCCAAGTCTTAATCCAAATCTAAGTCCAAGTCAAGTCTTAATCCAAGTCTTAATCAAAGTCTTAATCCAAGTCTTAATCAAAGTCTTAATCCAAGTCTTAGTCCAAGTCTAAATCTTAATCTAAATCTTAGTCCAAGTACAAGTCATAAAAAAATATCTTAATTAATTATTAATATAGTTCAATACAAAGTCATATACCTTATTACCATCAATGCGATGAAAATTTGGATTAGCAATCAATTCCATTAATGCCTGTGTTGCCAATTTTATATTTTCTCTAGAATTGTCAACTAATTTAATAATATCATCATCTTGTTTCTTCTCCTCTTCTTTTTCCAATACTTCTTCTTCTTCTAATTCTTCTTCTTCCAATTCCTCTTCTTTCTCCTCTTCTTCCAATTCCTCTTCTTTCTCCTCTTCTTTCTTCTCTTCTTCTTTTTCTTCTTCTTTTTTTTTTTCTTCTTCTTTCTTCTCTTCTTCTTTCTCTTCTTCTTCTTTCTTCTCCTCTTCTTCATCAATCTCAAATACAATTTTATCATTATTAGAAACAGGATTACTGCTAGAAACAGGATTACTATTAGAAACAGGATTACTACTAGAAACAGGATTACTACTAGAAACAGGATTACTACTAGAAATAACATGTTGTTCAGGTCTATAGTCAGTGCGCTTAAAATAACCATCAGTTCTAAAATTTCTCATCTCTAATGTTGTTTCTTTGTTAGTTTGTGTTAAAGCCATCATAAGTTTGTTAGTTTTAAGATTAACTCTTTTGTTAGAACCAACGCCTAATAAATGATTTAATTTTTTGCTGTGATAAGATATTCTATTATAAATATGATTAGAATATCCATCAGTTGCATGAGACGTAAGTTTTAATGGTGGATCATAGCAACGTCCATCTCTAACTACATCAATAAAATCATATTTCAAAATATTTGAATAACTAGTCAAATATGTTGATAAAGATGTAAAATGTAATGTTTGAACGGAAGACTTTTTAATAAATGCGTCAATTTCATCATCTTTTATTGTATTAATAAACTTTGAGTTAATAAAACGACTGCGCTGTCTCTTTCCAGTAGGAGTTTTACCCTCACGATATATGTCGATACATTCATTCTTTGGGTCTAATTCAATATAGAATATGAAATTTCTCTGATGATCAATTGGAACTGATTGAACTAAATCCAATTCTGGACTAATAATTTTATCGTTAAGTTTTAGACAAATTACGCCATTTTGAATAAGCTTAGAATATTTATTACTTAGATCAGTCATAAGTGACTTCTCAAATTCATCTTTTGTTATTTCATCACCAGTTTCCTTATTATATAAATATTCAGTCTCAGTCAAGTTGGACATAATAATACTTGAGCCACTATTGAAACCATGAAGTTTATTGTAATTGTCAACAGTAATCATTTCAAATTTAGAAGGTTCATAACTGTCTTCAGGAATAAGTTTTGAGCACATGGTGGGGATATCGAACTCAACTTCAACATAATGAATGTTACCAATTTCATCGACAGCTCGTGTAACAATTTGAGTTTTTTTTGCTAGTGTTATTATTGCTTTTTTTAGTCCAGTTCCAAATTCTGAACTTTCATTATCGTCACAGTGACCAATTCTGATATGGCCCATATTTAATGGATTATCTATACCACTGTCTAATATTTTTGTAAATCCGTTTGGAATATTATCAGAAATAGTAATTTTATAAATAGAGTTTGAACTAGTGTTAGTATTTTCTTCATAGCAAATATTGATACAACACTCAATATTAGATAATGCTTGAGCTTTTGAAATACCGTAGACATTATCAATAATATCGCATAATGCGGATAACAAAGTATTATTGTCAGAACGTATTTGTTTGACAATAGATTTGAAATGTTGACAGCCAATTCTGGGAACTTTGTTAGAATACATTTTTAACGAGAGATTATTTTATTTAATGAAAAGATGATTAATGAATAATAATTATAAATAAATGATTTATAAAAAAGTAATTCAATTTTTTATAAAAATTATAAAAAATAAATTAAAATTATAAATTAAGGCCAATTATAATATCGCATCTCTAAACAATGCGGATCATGTGTATACTCATGAAATAACGGAATATTTATAAAACCCATTCGATTTTTATCCATACGATCATATGGGTTATTATATACATAATCAAAGTAATATACAAAGAAAGGTAAAATAGTTGACACGTAGTAGCACTTGTACATACTAGTAATAAAATCGAAATGATCTTCTTTATACAAACTATTTAAATATTTAATTGATTTAGCAAAAGGATGTACAATTGGTCTAATAAAAATCGGATCATATTCAATTGTCTCAATAATACTAGAAAATTCGGAAAGTAATAAATTACTCATTTAATTAATATTTATTTACAAATAAAATAAATATAAATATTTATATCAATTTTTTATTTTATCAATTTGCCATTTATATAAGAAGCTTTTTCATAGTCTTGATAAAAATCGAAGCAATGAATATCATGTTTTTTGTTAGAAGAATAAACGGGAATAATGTCATCATTTGATAAAGATAAAATACCAATATGTATTTTTGATCGTAAAACAGGGAAGCCATTTTTTTTTCTATATTTATTTAACGCATTATACAAAAAATCTGAGACTTCAGTATCAAGGCCATTGTGGTCATCAGAAATAGTTTCAGTAACCATTTTACCATAATAAATTCTTGGATTACGACCTATTTTATATATAAATGTTATAAA
>Ga0194133_10002032_pt1 | contig 32709 bp, 29 predicted proteins | sample TA2KigOf40mmetaG_FD_155448 | JGI IMG/M metagenome (GOLD analysis project Ga0194133, IMG submission 155448) | Freshwater microbial communities from Lake Tanganyika, Tanzania - TA2015055 Kigoma Offshore 40m | ecosystem: Environmental > Aquatic > Freshwater > Lake | place: Tanzania: Lake...
CTGGATGCTGCCAATCTGCAGCACGCTGCGCGCAAGCTCCTGCTCCATAGCGGCGTTGTAGCGCACCTGCTCCATGAACTGGCTGGTGGTCATTGAAGTGGAATCCTTCAAGCCCTCAATGCCCGTAGTTCCCTGCTTGGGAATACCCTGGGCAGCCAGCAGCATACGGGCCTCGTGGAAGCGGTCAGCGGGCACCTTGAGTTGGCCGCTGCTCGGATCTATCTGGGGCTTGAAGTTAGCCGTCTTTAGCGCCTCATACGCCGCCTGCTGATCGGCTTCCATCATGCCCGGCATCACATTGCGATAGGGCGTGGACTGCATCCAGGCGTAGTACAGGCCAAAAACCATCAATACCGCTAGGACCGCAATCAAAGGCAAGGCCCGCTTGACTGCCGGTTGCGACAACACCCGATCAAGGTTGGCTCGAATGCCGGCCAGACCCGCTGGTGCAGGCGTGCTGACGGCGCCACCCGGAAGCACGGCGAGTTCGGTACCGGTCTTCAATGGCGTGGCGCCGGATTCTGTCGTCATGGCCGGTCCAGTGGTTAGGGCCGTGTTCATAGCGCCTTCATCCGAAACCTGTTCCAGACCGGGGGTGTTGGGGTTGAGAGTCGCGGTGGCCATGCTGGTCCTCTGGTTTTCGATACAGACGTGCGCGTGTGGGCTTCAGTTTGGGAATGACCGGGGTTAGACCGGCATGTTCAGTATGTCTTCGTAGGCCTTCATGACCTTGTTGCGCACCTGCAGCGTGGTCTCAAAAGCCAACGAGGCCTTCTGCATCTGAATCACCACATCAGTCAGGGCAACGGGCTCACCCATTTCATAGGCTTCGCGCAAGCCTTTGGCCTTTTGCTGTGCCGCATTGACCTGGTCAAGTGCGCGCTCCACAGCGGCACCGAACCCGGGCGCAGCGGGCGCAGCGGGCGCAGCGGGCTGTTGCAGGCCGGGTATGGGTGCACCCAAGCCCTGCAGCCCACCAGCAGCTTCGTTTTGATAGGCGGCCATGGTCCGCAGCATCGACTGGATACTCGCAGCAGAGGTGGCGTTTTCGATCATGTTGACTCCCCTTCAGTTGGCCGCCTCAGCGGTCATCATGCCCAGGTCTCGCATCTGGGCGAGCTTGTAGCGCAGCGTGCGGGGGCTGATGCCCAGCACGCGGGCAGCAGCCTCTCGGCTGTTGGTGTTACGAATCGCGTCCAGAATGACGCGCAGCTCGCTGTGCCGAACGGCCCACTGCAGACCTGCAGTTGCAGGCGGTTCAGCGGGGCCCGTTGGGTTGGCGCGCAGGTGCTCAGGCACAAGGTGTTCAGCCGCTGGATCGGCACGCTGGTCTTCAGCCAGCGCCCAAGCATCCGCCACACGAGTGACGGCAGGCGGCGCTGCGCTGGACGTACCCGTGGTGCTGTGATACTCCCCCCACGCCGGTGGTGTTGGCGTTGGCGGGTTCTGCCCGCTGGCGGCATCCCATCGCGCAGGCACAGGGGCCGATACGGTTGGCACAGGGACGCTGTCAACGGCAAACACGTCGTCGTCGAACAGCAGGTGGTCTTCGGTCAGCGTCCGGTCTGGGCACAGCACCAACGCACGCTGAATCACATTGCCCAATTCCCGGACATTGCCAGGCCAGTGGTAGGCCAGCAGACGGCGTCGTGCTTCGTCGGTGATGCGGTAGGGCAGACCTGGCGTACCGTGCTGCTGCAGCACATAAGCTGCCAGGGGCAGGATATCCATGGGGCGCTGGGCCAGCGGCAGCACCCTCAAGGTGAAGGTGCTGATACGAAAGTACAGATCTTCTCGGAACTCGCGCTTCAGCATCGCCTGTTTAAGGTCCTTGTTCGTGGCGGCCACGATGCGCAAATCCACCGTGATGCTGCGGCTACCCCCGAGCCGAGTGATGCAGCGCTCTTGCAGCACGCGCAGCAAGCGCGTCTGAAGGTGTAGGGGCATTTCTCCGATTTCATCGAGGAAAACCGTGCCGCCCTGGGCGCGCTCGAACACGCCCTGGTGGTCGCGTACCGCGCCGCTGAAGGCGCCCTTTTCGTGACCGAAGAGCATGTCTTCGATCAGCTGCTCCGGCAAGGCGCCGCAGTTCAAGCTGACAAAGGGCCCACCCGCACGCGGCGAGGCTTCGTGCAGCACACGGGCCAGCACTTCCTTGCCGGCCCCGGTCGGCCCAATGAGCAAGGCGCTGACTTCGGTCTGCGCCACCTTCTGCGCCAGGGCCAGCAGCTGCTGGCTGGCGGGGTCCACAAACACCACGCTCCGCGGTCGGGCAGGCGCTGCAGCGCAGACCAAGGCAGTGCCCACCGGCTCCCAGGCTTCGGGGCTCCAGTCCTGCGTTGAAATCACATGGTCGGCGCCCAGGCGCGTGGCCTGCGCAGCCAGGTCCACGCGGTGAGGCGGCACGCGGCACACCACCGGCAGGCGTCGACCGGGCATCTGCGCCAGGGTCAAACATTCCTGTAGCATGTCAACACCGTGCTCCACCCGGACCACGAGAACCTGCACATGCACCAGTGAGGTGATGAGCTGGCTGGGGTCTAGCAGGTGGCGGGCATCAAACCCCAGAGCGACAACGCGGGCCTGCTCGGCGGTATCGGTCGGACCGGTGGGGTCGATCCAGGCGACTCGTATGGGGGGTGTGCTCGCAGGCATAGTGGTGTCGGTTTAACGGTTGACCCACCACCGGCAAGCAACTGCCATGCCAACACGGCAAGTGATCGCCGAAAAGCGGCAAGTCCCTGTTTAAAAACGGATTTAGGCCAGCGGGTGGGCCGTGCCGTTTTTTTGACGATGGGTGACCCCCCGCCCAAGCGCGCGACCCTGCTGCCCCGCATCAGCATCGGGGCGGCCATGAAAAAGGCCGCTGGTCAGCGGCCTTATCGAAGATGAATAGCGAAGCTTGAGTAGCTGTTCAGCCCGTGGCTCGCCGGCGTTCACTCAAGGCAACCACCGTGGAGTCTGCCGCTTCGGACCTCGGGGACCCAACAGCCTCTACTGCCCTTGGGTGCATCTGCCTTACGCGCTCCCAAGCTCGCGCTCGATCCGGCGCGTGCACGCGCAGATGCAGCGGCGGACCTGCTGAGTAACCCAAACGGATGTTGAATTCAAAAGCTTCGTAGGTCGATGCCATCGGGCACTCCACCAGTTGCGCAAACACGCGCCAAGTGGTCGAAAGTATCACAAGGCGAAATGCCTGCCAAGAGGCAACGTGCCCCGGAACACCCGGGGTTTCCCTGCAATTCGCGGTACCGCGCCGGGATGGACACCTCGTTGGAACGAACCGCGCGCCCGAAGGCGCGTCTTTGCTGGGTAACTGGCGCAGCGGACTTGAACCTGTTCAAGGCGGTGTGACAGCCCCGCTGTGGGTGCAGCAGCGCTCAGCTGGCGGCCATGGGTTTGGGCCGAAGCTTGGGCGCCACCAGGGGCGGCGCCAGCGGGTCATCACGGCAAGAAATGTGTTCGGTGACGATTCAACGCGGCAAAACGCGAGCGGCCAGCGCCAGCGCTGAGTTACCCCGGTTCATTAAGGACAAGTTTGACGACTTCTTCGAGCATGGTCTCTTGACACACGGCTTCCTGCGGCTGCGCTGCGGCGGCTGCGGCCACGATAAACTGTGGGGCTTCAGCGGCAAGGGCTGCTGCGTGCTGGTCGAGGATATGGGGCAGACCAAGCTGGCCGAACTCGATGCCAACGGCGGGCAATTGCGCACGCTGCAGCCACTACAGGCGGTTTGTGGCCCAGACCCTCGGTCAATCCGAGCATCAGCCCGATCACCTGTGTAGCCCTCGCTCTTGCTGGGGCTGCGTGACTTGGCATTCGGCAGGACAGTCAGAGCGTCTGCGGCCTGCCTGAGTGGAAGTTTACTTGTTCAAGGGAGAAGGCATGAACTTTGGCTTTCTGGTCTCAAAGGCGTCCGACAACGTGACACGCCCTTCGATACGGGTTCTGTGGGTAGCGGCCTTGGTTTGCTCCACTGCAGCGCAGGCTTCAGACGGCTCATGCATCAGCGCGGGACGGCTTAACAGTGACGGGCGCTGGGCGCCGCAGTTCCAGGCGGTGCGCTTGCTTGACGAGGCGGGCCGCACACTTGCCACGCGCAGCAAGACCGATCTGTCGCGGGTTCGAGGTGTGGAGCTGAGCGAACCCGCGCTGCTTTCAATCTGCACCGGCGAGCGTGGGCTGACCCGCGAAGACCAAGCCGGCACCAAGTCGCCAGTACCAGCGGCCAAACCCGGTCGGCTGGTGGTCGACGGCGTGGGGTACGCCAAGCTGAAGACCGGTGGTGAATTGGTCGAACTCAAGGTACAGATCCTCGCCGAGCAAGTGGTGATGATCACGCGTTAGGTCTGCGATCCCTGCGCAGTCTGGCAGCCGTGTATTGGCGTCGAGCAAACCCCGGCACCACCCGGAGCACCACTTTCGTTGAACACCTCGCCGTTCGTGCGGATTCGAATGCACAGTCTGCTGTGTCGTTGAACACCTCGTCGTTCGTGCGGATTCGAATGCACAGTCTGCTTTAGGCCCAATCGCTGGAACTGGGGGGTGAGGGTAAGCTGGGAGGATCAAGAAGGCAGAAGCTTGAAGCTGCACCCCCGGCAACATACCTGCGCACCCACCACCACTCCAGGCCGCCTACCCCGTGGCACCACACGCGGTCGTTGTTGCCTGCAGACGCGGCCGCGCGGGTGGCTTCAGGCCAGTGCTCGGCGGTGGGTAAATTGGTGGGTAGAAACGAAAAACGCGCCCGAAGGCGCGTTCTTGCTGGGTGTTTGGCGGAGCGGACGGGGCTCGAACCCGCGACCCCCGGCGTGACAGGCCGGTATTCTAACCAACTGAACTACCGCTCCGCAGCGGTGATGGCGTTCCAGGGTTCCCTGCAAGTGCCAACCAACTTGGCGTCCCCTAGGGGATTCGAACCCCTGTTACAACCGTGAAAGGGTCGTGTCCTAGGCCTCTAGACGAAGGGGACTTGATCTTTCCATGCCTTCCCGCTGCGCCACCGGCTGTCCATTTATGATGGTGGAGGTAAGCGGGATCGAACCGCTGACCTCTTGCATGCCATGCAAGCGCTCTCCCAGCTGAGCTATACCCCCGCTCGTTTACGCCGAGCATTGAAGGTGTTGCACCGTTCAAGCAAGACTACGAGTCTAGCATGTATTTCAGACGTCCCGCAGGCGGTCTAGGGCTTCTTCCCGGGTGAAAAGCGCGAGAACCGCGTCCACCGAAGGTGTCTGCAGCCGACCGCAAACCAGCAGCCGAAGCGGCATGGCCAAGGCCGGCATCTTCAGGCCATGGTCAGCCAAAGTTTGCTTGAGCGCAGCAGCCACGCCCTCCTTCGTCCACTCGCAACTGCCCAGCCGGTCGCGCAGCACACGCAGGGCCGGCAACACCGCATCGGTTACATGTTGCGCACGTTCGGCTGGATCGGGTGTAGGCGCGAGGTGGTACACCTCGACCCAATCGGCCAATTCCACGGTGGTGACGCATCGGTCCTTGAAGAGGCCACACTGAGCCACTAGGGCCGCGTCCAGGGCCACATGCCGGCCACGGGTTTGGAGTTGCTGGTGCACCAGCGACGCCAGCCGTTGATCATCCGCTTGCTTGATGTAGTGGGCGTTCACCCAAGCGAGCTTGGCCGGGTCCCACTGCGCTGGGCTTTTGGCAAGGTGAGACCCATCAAACCATTGCACCATCTGCTGCGCACTGAAGAGTTCAGCATCGCCGTGACTCCAGCCCAATCGAGCCAGGTAGTTCAACATGGCCTCGGGCAGATAACCCGCTTCTTGATAGGCGGTCACGCTGACCGCACCGCGACGCTTGCTCAGCTTCAGGCCATCGTCTCCCAAGATGATGGGGCAGTGGCCGAAGCGCGGAATGGTGGCGCCGAGCGCCCGGTGCATGTTCAATTGCCAGGGGGTGTTGTTGATGTGCTCATCCCCACGGAAAACATGGGTGATGCGCATGTCCCAATCGTCCACCACCACTGCAAAGTTGTAGGTGGGAATGCCCAGCGAGTCCGCCGGCGAGCCCTCGGGGGCCGGACGCAAGATGATCAGGTCGTCGATCTCCTCATTGGCGATGCTGATGGGGCCTTTGACCAGGTCGTCCCAGGTCACCACGCCTTGCAAGGGATTGGCAAATCTCACCACCGGCTTCACATCCGTTGGGGGCACAGGTAAAACCTTGCCGGGGGCAGGCCGCCAGCGGCCGTCGTAGCGGGCCTTTTCCCCCCGGGCCTTTTGCTTCTCGCGCATTGCATCCAACTCAGCAGGCGTGCACCAGCATTGGTAGGCAGTGCCGGCTGCAATCATCTGCTCGACCACTTCGTGGTAGCGCTGCAGGCGCTGCATTTGGAAGATCGGACCCTCGTCATGGTTCAAGCCCAACCAACGCATGGATTGAAGAATCTGGTCTACCGACTCCTGCGTGGACCGCGCAATATCGGTGTCTTCGATGCGCAGGATGAACTGGCCGCCGAAGTGCCGGGCGTATGCCCAGCAATACAAGGCGGTGCGGGCGGTACCCAGGTGCAGAAGGCCGGTGGGCGATGGTGCAATGCGGGTGCGGACCGGGCTGCCCATGTTCAGTTCAACCGCTCCAGGCCTCGGGCCAAGTCTGCCTTCAGGTCTTGCAGGTCTTCCAAGCCCACGGCCACGCGGATCATGCCCTGCGTGATGCCCGCAGCCTCTCGCTGAGCCTCGGTCAAGCGGCCATGTGAGGTGCTGGCCGGATGGGTAATGGCGGTCTTGGTGTCGCCCAGATTGGCGGTGATGGAACACACCCTCGTGGCGTCGATCGTGGCAAACGCATGGGCGCGGGCGGCTGCTGCGCCCTGCCCTTTAACGATGAAGCTCACGACGGCCCCACCACAGCCATTTTGCTGGCGCATCGCCAGTTCATGCTGGGGATGCGAGGCCAGCCCGGGGTGGTACACGCGGGCCACCTGAGGCTGCGTTTCCAACCACTGCGCCAGCGCCAGGGCTCGGGCGCTTTGAGCCTGCATGCGGATGCCCAGGGTTTCCATACCCTTGAGCACCACCCAGGCATTAAAGGGCGACAAACTCATGCCCGCAGAGCGCATTACCGGAACGAAGCGCTCTTCCACCAGCTCTGGCGCGCCGCAGACGGCACCGGCCACCACACGGCCCTGGCCGTCCAGGTACTTGGTGCCTGAGTGGATGACCAGGTCGGCGCCGTAATCTACCGGCCGCTGCAGGGCCGGGGTACAAAAGCAGTTGTCCACCGCTAACCAAGCGCCGGCTTGCCGAGCGATGTCGGCCAGGGCGGCCATATCGCACACCTCGGTTAAAGGGTTGCTTGGTGTTTCGGCAAACAGCAGCTTGGTATTGGGCTGCACCGCGCGCCTCCACTCATCCACATCGGTCTGCGACACAAAGCTGCTTTGCACGCCAAACTTGCCAAACTCGCCCTGCAAGAGCTTGATGGTGGAGCCGAACACACTGCGCGAGCACACCACATGGTCGCCAGCCTTGAGCAAGCCCATGATCATCAGCATCACCGCTGACATGCCACTGGAGGTGCCGATGCAAGCCCCCGTACCCTCAAGCGCAGCCAGGCGCCGCTCCATCATGCTGACGGTGGGATTGGAAAAGCGGGTGTAAACAAAGGCCTCTTCCTCGTTGGCAAAGCGCCGGGCGGCTACCGCGGCGCTGGGATGAACGAAGCTGCTGGTAAGAAACAGGGCCTCGGCGTTTTCACCCCACTGCGAGGGCGGCAGGCCCTCACGCACCGCCAGGGTATCCAGCCGCACATCCACAGGAAGACGGCTGTTACCCCAGGGGCTGTCCGGCGCTCCCGAATCTGGCAACTGGCCAGACGCTTGGCTTTGGCCCTTCCCAGACTTGTATGACCCACTCATCAAGAACCCTCCCGTTCAGCCGTATTGGGTAGGGTCAAACGACCGCGGCCTGAACCCTCTTCCTCTTCACCCTGTGCCTTGCGCTGCACAGCCATGGCAGCAAAGTCGCCCACGCTCAAATCACCGGTGATGTAGTGGCCATCAAAGCAAGAGGCTTCAAAGCCAGTGATTTTTGGATTGAGTTGCCCCACCACCCGCTTCATGGCGTCTACATCCTGATAGATCAGCGCATCAGCCCCAATGAAAGCGCGGATGTCTTCGACCGAACGGTCATGGGCAATGAGTTCCTCACGTGTGGGCATGTCGATGCCATACACATTTGGAAAGCGCACCGGCGGAGCCGCGCTGGCCATGAAGACCCTGCGCGCACCAGCCTCGCGGGCCATCTGCACAATTTCTTTGCTGGTGGTGCCGCGCACGATGGAGTCGTCCACCAACAGCACATTGCGGCCCTTGAACTCGCTGGTAATCGCGTTGAGTTTTTGTCGCACACTTTTCCTGCGCATCGCCTGGCCCGGCATGATGAAGGTGCGGCCCACGTAGCGGTTCTTCACAAAGCCTTCCCGATAGGGGCGCCCCAGTTCCACCGCCAACTGCATGGCCGACGGTCGGCTGCTTTCAGGAATCGGAATGACCACATCGATATCAGACGGCGGCATCACCGAGATGACGCGTTGCGCCAGGCTTTGGCCCAAATTGACACGGGCCTGATAGACCGAAATACCGTCGATCACCGAGTCGGGCCGAGCCAAGTACACAAACTCAAAGACGCAGGGATTGAGCACCGTTGGGCTAGAACACGCTTGGCTGTACACCTGACCCTTCAAGTCGATGAACAGAGCTTCGCCCGGGGCCACGTCGCGCACCACCTTGAAGCCGCTTCCATCAAGCGCTACGCTTTCGCTGGCCACCATCACATCAGTGCCCTGATCGGTTTGGGCAACGCCGTACACCAAAGGCCGAATGCCAAAGCTGTCTCGGAAGGCCAACAAGCCATGCCCAGCAATCAACGCAACCACCGCATAGGAACCCTTGATGCGACGGTGCACACCACGCACAGCCTCGAACACCCGCTGCGGGGTGAGTTGCACGTCGCGCGCCACACTTTCGAGCTCGTGGGCCAGGATGTTGATCAGAACCTCGGTGTCGCTTTCGGTGTTGAGGTGTCGGCGGTCAATGTCGAAGAGCTCTCGCTTGAGCGCCGATGCATTGGTGAGATTTCCGTTGTGCACCAAAACAATGCCGTAGGGGGCATTGACGTAAAACGGCTGTGCTTCCTCTTCGCTGTAGGCATTGCCAGCGGTGGGATAGCGCACCTGGCCCAAACCCATGTTGCCGCCCAAGGCCCGCATGTTGCGGGTACGAAAGACATCACGCACCATGCCACGGGCCTTGTGCATGAAGTACTTGTCGCCCTGCATGGTCACAATACCAGCCGCGTCCTGCCCACGGTGTTGCAGCAGCAACAAGGCGTCATAGATCAGTTGGTTCACCGCCGACTGCGACATCACGCCCACGATCCCGCACATGCCCGGTTCTCCCTGTTACTTGCCGGTGAGCACGTCGCGTGCCTTTTCGGGAATCTGGTCGCGAGCCTGATCGGTCAGGCCATCAGGCCAATACGGCTGCAGCCCTTCGATGAGGCGTTCCAGCCAAATGCGGCCTTGAGAGGCCTGCCAGCCTTCCAGATGCTTCAGTGGTGTCCAAGCCACCACGGTGGCCACGACCAACAGAATCAAGATCCCTCGAACCAAACCAAACGCAGCACCCCCCAGCCGGTCGGGCACCTGCAGCGGGGTGGCGTGCACCACACGGCGTAGCAGCCGTGCGGCCACGGCCCACACCAGCAAGATCACCAAGAACAGCGCCGCAAAGGCACTGCCACGGCCCAGTTCAGGCGTGTAGCCCTGTAGCGACCACTGCGCCATGAGCCAGGGCGAAAACCGCTGAGCTCCGACATAGGCCGCCACCCAGCCCAGCAGGGAGGCGGCTTCGTAGATGAAACCTCGCCAAACACCGATCGCAGCCGAGACCAGCAGCACGATGACCATGGCCACATCAACCGCAGGCATGTCCAACCATTGCATGGTCTGCGGTGCGCCTCAGAGTTGCAGCAGTGACGCTGCTACACCCGTTGCCTTGAGCTTGGACTGTACCTCTTGGGCCTCCTGCCGGCTGGAAAATGGACCCGCGCGCACGCGTACCCGGGTCGCGCCTTCGATCACGGCAGCTTGGGTGTACGTCTTGATCCCCATACGTTCGAGCTTTTGGCGAACCTCGCGCACCGTATCCAGGTCGGTGTAGGAGCCAACCTGAACCACGAAGCGACCGCGTTCTTTCTCAGCAGCGTCCTTAGGGCTTTCCTTGGGGCCGTCTTTGTCCGCCTCGCGCGACCCGTCCTTTGAACCTTCGCGCGCGGGATCCTTACCACTGTCCTCGGCGGCTTCACCCCGGCTTGGGGGCAGCACTTCCACTTCCACCGGTACTGGGGGAACGGCGGCCACAGAGGGCCGGCTGGCCAAACTGGCTGTGCCCTGCCCGGCGTTGGACAAGGGGCTGACTGGGGCGGGATTCGCGCTGCCTGCGGCAGCGACCAACGCCGGCACCTGCTCACGGTTGGGAATCTCGATGGGAATGTCCACCGGCAGGGGCCGAGGCTGGGTTTGGAACACCAGCGGAAAACCGATGATGCCGATGCCCAGCAGCACCACCGCACCCATCAAGCGGCGCCGTGCCTGTTCCCGCGCAGCCTGCACCGCCTGGGCTGCAGCCGATGGAGCGCCGGGATTGGAGGGTTCGGATGCAGCTCCGGGGCGACGCAGAAATTTCAGCAAGGCCATGTTGAAGGTCGATCGGCCGCCGTCAGCAGGCCAGTCATGCGCAAACGAAGCGGTTCCCCACCGCGCCATCGGCCGGCCTGCATCCGCCAGGCGGTGACGCGCTAGCGGCCGTGCGCCGACCCCAAGCGGGGCAAGCCCTGGGCGGTGACGCCACCCACGGTCCAGAAGGAACCAAACACCAGGATTCTATCTGCCGGGTCTGCCTCGGACACGGCGGCCTGCAGGGCCTGGTGGGGGTTCGCATGACCCATCACATCCGCACCTTGCAGATGCTGTTGAAGCTCCTGGACCGTGGCCGCGCGGGGCGTGGGCAGCCCGCACACATGCCAACGGGTGACCAGTGGCAGCAGCGGACGCACCACCTGGGCCAGGTCTTTGTCTCGCATCGCGCCGAACACAGCAAATGTCCGGGGGTAAAAGCCCATTTGGTCCAGGTTCACCGCCAAAGTGGCCACTGCGTGCGGGTTATGGGCTACGTCCAACACCAGCACGGGCTGCCCCGGTACGATCTGAAAGCGCCCAGGCAGTTCGACCAAGGCCAAGCCTTCACGCACCGCCTGTGCATTGATGGGCAGCCGGTCGGCCAAAGCCTCAAACGCAGCCAACACACCCGCCGCATTGATCAGCTGGTTGGCACCCCGCAGGGCCGGATAGGCCAAGGCATGGTAGCGACGGCTGCGTCCCCTCCACTGCCACTGCTGGCGGTCGCCACCATGTGAAAAGTCTCGGCCGGCAAGCCAAAGGTCAGTACCCAGCGCCTGCGCGTGCTCTAGGACTGAGGCCGGCGGCATCGGGTCGCTGACCACGGCAGACCGGCCGCTGCGCATGATATGCGCCTTCTCGCGACCAATGCTTTCGCGGTCGGGGCCCAAATATTCTGTGTGGTCCAGGTCAATGCTGGTGATGATGGAGACGTCGGCGTCAATGATGTTCACTGCATCCAGCCGACCGCCCAGGCCCACCTCGAGAATCACCAAATCCAGTGGCGCCAGGGACAACAGGCGCATGATGGCCAGGGTGGTGAACTCAAAGTAGGTCAGCGTGATCGCGCCGCGAGCGGCCTGCACCGCCTCAAAGTGCGGTAACAGGGCTTCGGGCTCGACCATCTGGCCCTGCAGGCGGCAGCGCTCCTCAAAGTGAACCAAATGCGGTTTGCTGTACAGGCCCACGCGGTAGCCGGCCCGCAGGGCGATGGCTTCCAGCATGGCGCAGGTCGACCCCTTTCCATTGGTGCCGGCCACCATCACCACTGGCACCTCAAATTGCAGGGCCAAGCGCTGTGCGACCTCACGGGTCCGCGCCAAAGTCATGTCGATGCCCACCGGATGCAAGCACTCAACGTAGGTCAGCCAATCAGGCAGCGCCCACTGGGACTGCGCAGCGCCGAAAACGCCCGCGGCGCCCACATAAGGCGCCGCGGCGGGGTTGGGCGAGCGGTTGTTCGGGTCGGCCGCGGTCATGCCACCGCGTCAGCGCTCTGGCGCTGGAGCATGGCCAACAGGCGCGCAACCTTCAGGCGCAGTTCACGCCGATCGACGATCATGTCCACCGCACCCTTGCTCAGCAAGAACTCGGCGCGCTGGAACCCCTCGGGGAGTTTTTCGCGCACCGTGTTCTCAATCACGCGCGGGCCCGCAAAACCGATCAACGCGTTCGGCTCGGCCACGACAACGTCACCCATGAAGGCAAAACCGGCCGACACGCCGCCCATGGTGGGGTCGGTCAGTACGCTGATGTAAGGAAGCTTGGCCTTGGCCAACAGGGTGAGTGCCGAGTTGCACTTGGCCATCTGCATCAAACTCAAAAGGCCCTCCTGCATTCGGGCCCCGCCCGTGGCGGTGAAGCACACAAACGGAACCTTCTGCTCAAGGGCCGACTCCACACCCCGAACAAATCGCTCGCCAACAACCGACCCCATGGATCCGCCCATGAAGTCAAAATCAAAGCAAGCGGCCACCAGGGGAACGCTCATCACCGAGCCCCCCATGACCACCAAGGCATCGGTTTCGCCTGTGTTTTCCAGGGCTTCTTTCAGCCGTTCGGAGTATTTTCGGCTGTCCTTGAACTTCAGGGCGTCCACCGGCACGACCTCTTGGCCGATTTCATGTCGACCTTCAGCGTCCAGGAAGGCGTCGAGCCGCGCGCGTGCATTGATCCGATGATGGTGCCCACACTTGGGGCAGACGTTGACGTTTTCGCGCAGGTCCGTGCTATACAGCACAGTTTCACACGAGGGACATTTGATCCACAAACCCTCGGGTACCGATCGGCGCTCGGACGGGTCGGTGGGTTGAATCTTGGGCGGAAGCAGCTTTTCAAACCAGCTCATGCAACGACTCCTGCTTGGGGCGCGGGCCGGGAAACACTCAGGGCGTCCAGGGCAGCGCGAACCTCGGCGATGAATGCACCGGCCGAATCCGCCACCTTATCACGGGGCTGGACCTCCAGGAGTTGCACCAAGCGCGAGCCGCCACCTTATCACGGGGCTGGACCTCCAGGAGTTGCACCAAGCGCGAGCCAATCACCACCGCGTCTGCGTGCCGACCCACGGCCTGCGCCGTGGCCGCGTCGCGGATGCCAAAGCCAACACCCACCGGGATACTGACATGGCGTCGTATACGTGGAATGGCATGTGCCACCGCATCGGTGTCCAGGTGACCGGCGCCGGTGACGCCCTTGAGCGACACGTAATACACATAGCCGCTGGCCAACTGGCCCACAGACGCCATTCGCTCTTCGGTGGAGGTGGGGGCCAACAGAAAAATCAGGTCCATATCGGCGGCCTTCAAGGCAGCCGACAGATCCTCCACTTCTTCGGGCGGGTAGTCGACCACCAACACGCCATCGACCCCGGCTGTTTGGGCATCTCGCACAAAAGCGCCCTGGCCGCGTTTGATGTCGTAGCGCTCTAGAGGATTGGCGTAACCCATCAAGACCACCGGCGTCAGCGGGTCGTGAACGCGAAAACCCCGCACCATCTCCAGCACCTGAGTCAGATCGACGCCTTGTCTCAGGGCTCGTTCGCCTGCCTTCTGAATCACTGGCCCGTCGGCCATTGGGTCGGAAAACGGTACACCCAGTTCGATGATATCGGCACCGGCGCGGGCCATGGCCAGCATGATGTCCACTGTGGCATCGGGATAAGGATCGCCGGCGGTTACAAATGGAATCAGGGCCTTGCGGCCGCTGGCGGCCAGGGCCTTGAAGGCGGGCTGAATGCGGCTCATCGCTTGACCCCCTGCAGGCTCACCACTTGTGCGCTACCGGTTTTCACCGTCTGGCCGCGGCACGAGGGCCGGCAATAGAAATCGGCGCCGCTCAAGTCAGCCACGGTGCCGATATCCTTGTCACCACGGCCCGAAAGGTTTATCAACAGGGTTTGGTCAGGCCGCATGGTGGGGGCAAGCTTCATCGCATAGGCCAGCGCGTGGCTGCTTTCCAGCGCGGGAATGATGCCCTCGGTGCGACACAGACGATGGAAGGCGACCATGGCTTCATCGTCGGTGATGCCCACGTACTCGGCGCGGCCGATATCCTTCAGGTAGGCATGCTCAGGGCCCACCCCGGGGTAATCCAGTCCGGCGGAAATCGAGTGGGTTTCGGTTACCTGCCCAGCTTCGTCTTGGAGCAAATAGGTGCGGTTGCCGTGAAGCACACCGGGCTGGCCGCGTTGCAGCGAGGCCGAATGCTTACCGCTGTCCAATCCGTGGCCTGCCGCTTCCACACCGATCAGCCGCGTGCCTTCCTCCTTGATGTAGGGGTAGAAAATACCCATGGCGTTGCTGCCACCGCCCACACAGGCCAGCACCGCGTCGGGCTGGCGGCCGGTCATTTCGGGCATCTGCACCAGGCACTCTTGGCCGATCACGCTTTGGAAGTCACGCACGAGCATGGGATATGGGTGTGGTCCCGCCACAGTGCCGATGATGTAGAAGGTGTTTTCCACATTCGTGACCCAGTCGCGCAGGGCTTCGTTGAGGGCATCCTTGAGCGTCTTGCTGCCCGACTCCACCGGCACCAAAGTAGCACCCAGCAGCTTCATCCGGTAGACGTTGGGGCTTTGGCGCTTGACGTCTTCGCTGCCCATGTACACCACACATTCCAACCCGTAGCGCGCGCAGATGGTGGCCGTGGCCACGCCGTGCTGACCCGCACCGGTTTCAGCGATCACGCGCGGCTTGCCCATGCGCTTGGCCAGTAGGGCCTGGCCAATGGTGTTGTTCACCTTGTGCGCGCCGGTGTGGTTAAGGTCTTCACGCTTGAGGTAAATCTGGGCACCTCCGAGTTCGCGGCTGAGGCGGTCCGCGTGGTAAATCGGGCTGGGCCGCCCCACGAAGTGCTTCAGTTCACGCCGGAATTCAGCCAGGAACTCGGGATCGTGTTGATACCGGGCATAGGCGGCCTTTAGTTCATCCAAAGCATGGATCAGGGTCTCGGCCACAAAGGTGCCGCCATACGGGCCAAAGTGGCCGCGGGCGTCGGGTTGAGCGTAATTCAGCATGGTGGACTTCGGTCCGCTTGACGGACCGCCTGACAAAAATCGTGCATCAGCCCGGGGTCTTTATGGCCTTTGGCAGCCTCGACACCCGAACTCACATCAACGGCCCAGGGCCGTACCCGATGGATGCCATCGATCACATTGGCAGGATTCAACCCACCAGACAAAACGAGCCGAGCGGGAACGTCGGGGGGGATAAGTGACCAATCAAAGGACTTTCCGGCGCCGCCGTAGCCCTGGACATGGGCATCGAGCAAAAGGGCCTGCGCCTGATGAAATTCAAGTGAGAAGTTTAGCAAGTCCATGTCGGGGCCCATGCGTGCGGCGCGCCAGTAGGGGTTTGCCCGTTGGGCCAGGGCCTGCTGGCAATGCATGGGGCTTTCGTCCCCGTGAAACTGCACGATCGCCCGCGGCATGAGGGTCAGGCCCTGATGCACCGTGGCCGGCGTTGGGTTCACAAAGAGCAAGACTGGGGTGACCGAATCAGGCAGGGCCGGAGCAAGACTGGGGTGACCGAATCGGGCAGGGCCGATGCCAACGCCGCAGCGCTGGCCAGTTCAAGATGACGTGGGCTGGAGGGGTAGTGCACGAAGCCGATGTAGTCTGCCCCCGCCTGCACCGCGGCGTAGACATCCGCCTGCCGGGTCAGACCACAAATTTTGATGAGGGTGCGCGGCGTCATGCCCCGATTGTCTCCCGGCCTAGCAGGCTGCGTACCGGGCGTGGCCTGGCAAACGTGGCCTTGCAAGCACCTGTGATACCTTGATGTTCGAGCGCCACTGACACAGGAGACCGCCATGGACCAGCCCTTGCGAGCACAGGCCGACGCCCTGGAACATTTGCTCAAGGCCAAGAGCCTGCTGCACGACAACGACCTACAGGCCTTTCACCACCAAGTCACCGAGCAATGGCAGCCCCGAAACGGCGCACGCTTGTGCGCGCGGGCGTGGACCGACCGCAGCTTCAAAGCGCAGCTTCTGACCGATGGCCGAGCAGCGGCGGCCAGCATGGGTCTGGACATGCCGGAACACCATCGCAGCCTGGTCGTCTTGGAAAACACCGCTGAGGTGCACAACGTCATCTGCTGCACCCTGTGTTCTTGCACCGCCTTTTCCATCATCGGTATGGCCCCAGGTTGGTACAAGGACTTGGAATACCGCGCACGCGTCGTGCGCGAGGCCCGAACCGTGCTGGCCGAGATGGGCTTGCACCTGCCCCAGGCCATGCGCATACGGGTCTGGGACACCACCACCGACACCCGATACATGGTGCTGCCCTACCGGCCGGCTCACACTCAGGGCTGGACCGTACAGGCCCTGGAGGCCCTGATCACCAAGGAGTCGATGATTGGCGTGGCACGGCTGGAGCAGCCCCCCGCCAACGCCGCGGTAACAGCACCAACTGGAGCAGCGTGATGGACGGCGTACACGATCTCGGTGGGCGCCAGGGATTTGGCACCGTGCAGCCTCGCGGGCACGGGGAACCTTTTCATTCAGAAGCGGAAATTCGCATTGCAGCCATGTGGGTGCGCTTGGTCAGGCAAGGCCTGTACAACATGGACGAGTACCGCCATGCGGTCGAGCGCATGGAGCCCAGCAGAAGCGGAAATTCGCATCGCAGCCATGTGGGTGCGCTTGGTCAGGCAAGGCCTGTACAACATGGACGAGTACCGCCATGCGGTCGAGCGCATGGAGCCCAGGCACTACATGGCCGCCAGCTATTACGAGCGAACCTTCACGGCGGTGGCCACCATGTGCGTGGAGCGGGGTGTATTCAGCGCCCAAGAACTGGATTCGGCCGCTGGTGCGCCAGTGCCGCTGTCGCGCCCGAGCAAGGCCGGGCGGGTGGGCAATCTGCAACTGCCGGATATCCGCATCGGAGACCGGGTTCGGGTCAAGAACGAATTCGTGCCGGGGCATATTCGCATGCCTGGCTACATTCGCGGCCAAACGGGTGTGGTGGTCGGGATTTCGCCGCCCTACCCCTTCCCAGACGCGCATGGCCATGGGCTGGACAGCCCGTGGCAGCGCACCTTCGATGTTCAATTCGATTCCCGCGACCTGTGGCCCGATGGGGCCGAAGAAGCGCTGGTGCAGGTGGGTGTGTTCCACGGCTACCTCATGCTGGAGCGCCCGCCCTGTTCAAGCGAGCCCCAACCGGCTGCCTGACCGACCGGCACTGGCCCTGGGTCTACCCGATGCCACTGGGCATCATGGCCGCCAGCGGCAGCCTCTTGCTCTGGCGCGTCAGACGGGCAGGCTGGTTGTAGCGCCCGCTGGCAAGCCCCAGTGGTCTTCGTAGCGCGGGCCGACAAAGTACAGGCCATCGGCTGCGAAGGTCGGCGCCGCCGCCTCACGCGAACGGGCTTTAAGCACGTCGGCCATCCACGCCGCCGACCGCCTGCCCTGCCCCACCAAGACCAGACAACCCATGATGTTGCGCACCATGTGATGCAAGAAGGCCGAAGCTTCGAAGTCAAATTCCCAAAGCGGGCCTTGCTGGCGGACGGTGATTTCGAGCAAGGTCTTTATCGGCGTAGCGGCTTGGCATTCGGCCGCGCGAAAGGAGCTGAAGTCGTGCTCGCCGATCAGGTGGGCGGCAGCTTCACGCATGCCCTGGCCGTCCAGATCCATGAAGGTCCAGCCCACCAAGCCCACCTCAAGGGAGGGCCGCACGGGCGACTGCAGCAGCCGGTATCGATAGCGCCGCCCTATTGCACTGCTGCGTGCATGAAAACTGGCCGGTACGGGAGCGCACCACTGCAGCGCGATGTCAGACGGCAAATAGCGGTTGGTGCCCCGCACCCAGGAAAAAGGCTCGCGCTGAACCGGTGCATCCAGGTGCACCACCTGGTTCAGGCCATGCACACCGGTGTCGGTACGGCCGGCACAGACGGTGCGAATCGGCTCAGACAGACCGACGAACTGCGCCAGCGCCTGCTCCAGGCGGTCTTGCACGGTTTGTCCACCAGGCTGGCTTTGCCAGCCCCGGTAGGCCGTTCCCCGGTAGCGCACACCCAGGGCAATCCGGCCCGCAACGCCGGGCTGCTCGCTCACGCCTTCAGCAGAATGCGCAGCATGCGGCGCAGCGGCTCGGCGGCACCCCACAGCAGCTGGTCACCGATCACAAAGGCCGACAGGTATTGCGGGCCCATGTTGAGCTTGCGCACCCGGCCCACGCCCACTTGCAAGCCACCGGTAATCGAGGCCGGGGTGAGTTCCTGGATGGTGATGGCCCGTTCATTGGGCACCCACTTGACCCAGGGATTGCCGCCCTTGATCAGGCCTTCAATCTGCTGCAATGGCAGGTCTTGCTTTAGCTTGAGGGTCAGAGCCAGACTGTGGCAGCGCATGGCGCCAATGCGCACGCAAAGGCCGTCCACGGGAATGGTCTGTTCGCTGCCCAGGATCTTGTTGACCTCAGCTTGGCCCTTCCACTCTTCCTTCGATTGGCCGTTGTCGAGCTGCGCGTCGATCCAGGGGATCAGGCCACCGGCCAGGGGCGCACCGAAGAACTCCGTGGGCACGTCCTCGCGGATGGCTTGGGCCACCTGACGGTCGATGTCCAGGATGGCCGTAGCGGGGTTTTCCAGATCGGCCCCTGCGGCCGCGTGGCACACACCCATGCCTTTGAGCAGTTCGCGCATGTGGTTGGCACCGCCACCTGAAGCCGCCTGGTAGGTCATGGAACTGACCCACTCCACCAACCCCGCCTTGAACAGGCCCGACAAGCCCATCAACAGGATCGAGTTGGTGCAGTTACCGCCGATCCAGTTGCGGCCACCCGCGGCCAGCTTGCGCTGGATCAGGCTGTCGTTCACAGGGTCCAAGATGATGACCGCATCAGACTCCATGCGCAGCGCCGAAGCGGCATCAATCCAATGGCCGTCCCAGCCATTGGCCCGCAAGCGCGGGAACACGTCCTTGGTGTGGTCACCGCCCTGGCAGGTGATGATGATGTTGCACTGGGCCAGCTGCGCGGGGTCGTTGGCGTCCAGGAGCGTGGTGTGCTGCTTGGCCATGACCGGGGCGCGGCCGCCCGCGCTGGAGGTGGAGTAGAAAACCGGCTCGATCAGATCGAAATCCTGCTCGGCCTGCATGCGGTCCATCAGAACCGATCCCACCATGCCGCGCCAGCCAACGAGGCCTACCCGCTTGCTCATGTTGTCCGCCCTTTTTTGTTTGCAGTCAGAAACTGTTCTGGCCGTTTGCCCGGCTCGTCTGGCCGGGAGGGCGCACGACGAACCAGAGCCGATCAGCCCGTGGTGATCTCGGTCTTGGTCGTCGTCTTGCTCGGACGCGCGCACACCCATACGCCCGCGGCTCGGGCCAGGATGAGGGTTGGTGTTGGACGCGTGTGCCGCATCACCTTAGTGTAGCGGGAAAACCCTGATCCGTACCAAATCCGCCGCCGCCTGGGGTGTGGATCTCGAACAAATCGCCCGGCTCCATCGCCACCTCGCCGATGTGGCCGAGTTCCTGAGCCGCTCCATCGGCCCTCACCACCCGATTGCGGCCCGGCGCTCCCGCCTGCCCGCCCTGGGCACCTGCAGCCGGATGCACGCGGCCATTGGACAAGATGCCGGCGGTCACCGGTTCCAAAAACTGGATGCGCCGCACGCCCCCATCGCCACCCTTCCAGCGGCCCTGGCCACCTGAGTCCTTCCGGATTTCATAGGACAGCAAGCGCACCGGGAACCGGAACTCCAGAACCTCGGGATCGGTCAAGCGCGAATTGGTCATATGGGTTTGGACCACGCTGGTCCCGTGGAAGCCCCCCACCAGTTCACCGCGCTCGTTGTACAGGCCCCCGGCACCACTGCCGCCGGAGATGGTCTCGTAGTACTGCACCCGGTCGTTGCCGAAGGTGAAGTTGTTCATCGTGGGCTGTGAGGCGGCCATCACGCCCAGGGCCGCAAACAGCGCGTTGGTGATGCAGCTGGAGGTTTCCACATTACCGGCCACCACTGAAGCGGGCGGTCTGGGGTTGAGCATGGAGCCTTCCGGGATGATGACCTTCAAGGGCTTGAGGCAGCCCGCATTGAGGGGAATGTCGTCGTCCACCAAACTGCGAAACACGTAGAGCACCGCGGCCATACACACCGCGCGTGGTGCGTTGAAGTTGTTGCTGAGCTGCGCGCTGGTGCCGGTGAAGTCGATCTCGGCGCTGCGCTGGTCGGCGTGGACCCGAACCGTCACTTGAATCCGTGCGCCATTGTCCAAAGGCCAAGTGGCTGACCCATCGCGCAGCCGGGTGATGACGCGGCGCACCGATTCTTCGGCGTTGTCCTGCACATGGCGCATATAGGCTTGAACCACATCCAGGCCAAACTGCTCGACGATGCGCCGCAGTTCCTGCACCCCTCTTTCGTTGGCCGCGATCTGGGCCTTGAGGTCGGCCAGGTTCTGTTCAGGATTGCGGCTCGGATACGGCCCGCTGCGCAGCAGCGCGAGCAGCTCAGCTTCCCGAAGGCGCCCCGCAGCGGCGTTGCGGGTGTCCTCCTCCAGCGGCCCCTGACCCTGTACCAAGAGGAAGTTACGGATCTGCACCCCCTCCTGTTCGATGGTGGTGGAAAACGGCGGCATGGATCCTGGTGTGAGGCCCCCGATGTCGGCATGATGCCCGCGAGAGCCCACATAGAAGGCCGGCCGCAAGCGATCACCGCCGGGCACACCCAAGAACACCGGTGTGATCACCGTGACATCGGGCAAATGCGTCCCACCTTGATAAGGGTCGTTGAGCACGAAGACATCGCCCGGCTTCATCCGCCCGGCGTTTTCGCGCATCACGGTTTGGATGCTCTCGCCCATCGAGCCCAGGTGCACCGGCATGTGGGGTGCATTGGCAATCAGATGGCCTTGTGCATCGAACAGGGCGCAAGAGAAGTCCAGGCGCTCCTTGATGTTGACCGAGTAGGCCGTGTTCTGCAGCTGCAGCCCCATCTGCTCGGCGATGTTCATGAACAGGTTGTTGAACACCTCCAGCAACACCGGGTCGGCCTGGGTTCCCGCGGCGTAGCGCTGCTCACGGGCGAATCGGCGGCTGAGCACCAAATGGTCGCGCTCGGTGAGGTTGGCTTGCCAATCGGGCTCCACCACCGTGGTCGCGTTTTGCTCAGCGATGATGGCCGGCCCCAGCAGCTGATCGCCAGGCCGCAGGTCTTGACGAACCACCAGCGCTGCTTCGTGCCAACGGCCTTGGGAGTACAGCCTCACCGTCTCGCGTCGCGGCACCTGTCGAGGCGGGTGCAAAGCTTGAAGGGGTTCTGCGGGCACATCACCGGCCACCACTGCTTCCACCGACACCGCCTCGACGATCAAGCGCTTGCCCTGCATAAGAAAGGCGTAGCGGCGGCGGTAGGCCGCCTCGAAGGCCTGGGCGATCGCGTCCACCCATGCGTCGCTGCACTCTGAGCCTGACGCTGAAGCGGCAACGTCACCGGCCTGGGGGCTTACGGCCACGGCCAGGGCTGAATCGGTTCCTTCGTAGCGAATATGCACCCGGTGGGCCACGATGATGCGGCCGCTGGCAACGGGCAAACCCTCCCACGCTTGGCTGGCAGTCCGCGCCAGCGCCTCCAAATCGGCCTGCAGCTGTGGCACCAAGGCCGCGCTCAGGGGCAACTCCACTGCCTGCTCGCGAATCCGCGTTTGGTCTGCCAGGCCCATGCCATAGGCACTGAGCACCCCGGCCAGGGGATGCACCAGCACACGGCCCATGCCCAGCGCGTCGGCAACTTGGCAGGCGTGCTGCCCACCGGCGCCGCCGAAACACTGCAGGGTGTACCGCGTCACATCGTAGCCACGGGCCACCGAAATCTTCTTGATGGCATTGGCCATCTGCTGCACCGCGATGCGCACAAAGCCCTCGGCCACAGCCTCGATGCTGCTGCCCGTTTGCTGGGCAATCACCTCAAACCCCTGCGCTGCCGGTTCGCGGCGCAAGGGCTGATCACCTTGCGGCCCAAACACCCTTGGAAACCATTGCGGCTGCAGTTTGCCCAACAGCACATTGGCATCGGTCACGGTCAAAGGGCCACCGCGGCGGTAGCAGGCCGGGCCGGGATTGGCGCCGGCGCTCTGAGGCCCCACCCGAAACCGGGCGCCATCGAAGTGCAGGATCGAGCCCCCGCCAGCAGCCACCGTGTGGATGCTCATCATCGGCGCTCGCATGCGCACCCCAGCCACCTGGGTTTCGAATTCATGCTCGAATTCCCCGGCGTAGTGCGAGACATCGGTGGAGGTGCCACCCATATCAAAGCCAATGACCTTCAAGGAGCCGGCCTGTGCCTCTGCTGGAAATGCCATTTCAGCGGTGCGCGCCATGCCCACAATGCCGCCGGCAGGGCCCGACAGGATGGCGTCCTTGCCCTGGAAGGCCCGTGCATCGATCAAGCCCCCGGAAGACTGCATGAAGTACAGCGGTACGCCTGGCATTTCAGCAGCCACCTGGTCCACATACCGGCGCAGGATAGGTGAGAGGTAGGCGTCGACCACGGTGGTGTCACCGCGGCTGACGAATTTCATCAGCGGACTTGTCTCGTGCGATGTGCTGACCTGTTGAAAGCCGACCTCGCGCGCCATCCGCGCGGCTGCCTGCTCGTGCGCGGTGTAGCGATAGCCGTGCAGGAAGACCACGGCCACGCTGCGCAGGCCTGCATCATGGGCCGCCCACAAGCGTTCACGCAGGTGGTCTTCGTCCAGCGACTGCACCACCTCGCCGTGAGCGCCCATACGTTCCTGCGCCTCGATCACCCGCTGGTAGAGCAACTCCGGCAGCACGATCTGCCGGTCGAACAGACGCGGCCGGTTTTGGTAAGCAATCCGCAACGCGTCTCGAAAGCCGCGGGTGGTCACCAAGAGCGTGGGCTCACCTTTGCGCTCCAGCAAGGCGTTGGTGGCCACCGTGGTGCCCATCTTCACGCAAGCCACCTGTTCGGGACTGATGGCTTGGTTAGGGCGCAGCCCCAAGAGGTGGCGCATCCCCGCCACCGCGGCATCTCGATAACGCTCAGGGTTTTCAGACAGCAATTTGTGGGTGAGCAGCACACCATCGGGGCGGCGACCTACGATATCGGTGAAGGTGCCGCCGCGGTCAATCCAAAACTCCCAGCTCATCGCCGAAGTGTAGGGTCGTGTGGCGGGCGGCAGAACCCTCCCGCAGATTCAGTCAACACCGCCCCCGGGAAACCCTCGGTGTCCAAGCCCTGGCCTGCTTCCTACATTACGGCTTTCAGATCACCCTCCAGGAGCCCACTATGCTTCGTCGCGTTTTCACAGCCGTCCTGGCCATCGTTGCCGTGGCCTTCAGCCTGCCCGCATCGGCCCAAGCCAAGTGGGACCTTCCCGCCGCGTATCCCGCCACCAACTTTCATTCGGTGAACCTGGCAGCCTTTGCAGCCGATGTGGACCGACTCAGCGGGGGCAAGCTCAAGATCACGGTGCACCCCAATGCATCCCTGTTCAAGGCACCTGAAATCAAGCGTGCGGTCCAAGGCGGTCAGGCACAGGTGGGCGAGATCCTGCTTGTGAACTTCCAGAACGAATGGCAACCCTTTGGTGCCGATGGCCTGCCCTTTTTGGCTGACAGCTATGAAGAGGGCATGAAGCTCTACCGGGCGCAAAAGCCACTCCTGGACAGGAAGCTGGCGGAGCAGGGCATGATGCTGTTGTACTCAGTGGCCTGGCCGCCACAAGGCATCTACAGCAAGAAGCCGCTCAACAGCACGGCCGATCTCAAGGGCGTCAAGTGGCGCGCCTACAGCCCATCGACTTCGCGCATAGCTGAGCTGGTGGGCGCACAGCCCGTGACGGTTCAGGCGGCTGAGCTTTCGCAAGCCTTGGCCACTGGCGTGGTGGAGTCGACCATGACCTCCGGGGCTACGGGGGTCGACAGCAAACTCTTCGAACACCTAAAGTTCTACTACGATGTGCAGGCCTGGCTGCCGAAGAACGCTGTGATTGCCAACCGCAAGGCCTTCGACGCTCTGGATAAGGCCACGCAGGATGCGGTCATGAAGGCCGCAGCAGATGCTGAAGCTCGCGGATGGGCCGAGTCACGCAAGGTCAACACCAGCACGCTGGAAGTTCTGCGGCAAAACGGCATGACGGTCACGCCGCCGACAGCCCAACTCAAGGCAGACCTCAAGAGGGTTGGCGACACCCTACTCAAGGAGTGGATGGACAAAGCCGGCGCTGAAGGCAAGGCCTTGGTGGACGCATACAACAAGCCCTGACCTGGCCCTGCGGCCCCGGTCTTGCCTCGGGCTCCAGCGGTCGCCCGCGCTGGGCCAAGCGAATGCATGGCTCACCGATAGCCGGAACCTCTGATGCGCCGATTTCTCGATACCCTGTTCGACGCCACCGCCTGGATGGCGGCGGCCTGCATGGTGAGCCTGCTGTGCATGGTGCTGCTGTCCATCGTCAGCCGCGAGATCGGCTTTCATGTGCGCGGCACCGATGCCTATGCGGGCTACCTGATGGCAGGCTCGGCGTTCCTGGCCTTGGCCCACACGCTCAAGCGTGGGGAACATATACGGGTGACCCTCCTGTTGCAGGCCTTGCCTGCAGCCTCACGGCGCGTCTTGGAAATCTGGAGCCTGAGCGCCGGTGTGCTTCTGTCGGGTTTATTGGCCTTTTACAGCGTGCGCCTGGCATGGCAGTCGCATTTGTTTCACGACATGTCCACCGGAAACGATGCGACACCCTTGTGGATTCCCCAGCTGGCCATGGCCTTTGGGTCACTGGTGTTTGCCCTTGCCATGCTGGACGAATGGGTGATGGAGCTGCGCGGCCGGCGAAGAGCTTCAGCACCCATTGAAGCCCTGCGAAACGAGTGAGGCCGCAGACATGAACGACCTCACCGTCACCGCGCTGTTGATTGGCAGCCTGTTCCTCATCTTGGGGTCGGGCGTGTGGATCGGTCTGACCTTGTCGGGCGTGGCCTGGATCGGGATGCAGCTGATGTCCTCAAGGCCCGCGGGTGACGCGATGGCGGTCACCATCTGGGGGTCCTCTACCAGCTGGACCCTCACCGCGCTGCCGCTGTTTGTATGGATGGGTGAGATCCTGTTTCGCACGCGCTTGAGCCAAGACATGTTCCGTGGTCTGGCACCCTGGATGCAAGCCCTGCCAGGCCGTCTGCTGCACACCAACGTGGTGGGCTGCACCATCTTTGCGGCAGTCTCTGGTTCCAGCGCAGCCACCTGCGCCACCATTGGCAAGATGACCTTGCCCGAGCTTCAAAAGCGGGGGTATCCATCCGATATGGTGATCGGAACCTTGGCGGGCTCGGGCACACTTGGCCTGCTGATCCCGCCTTCGATCATCATGATCGTCTATGGCGTGGCTGCAGATGTGTCCATCGCCAAACTGTTCATCGCCGGAATCGTTCCTGGCATCCTGCTGGCAGTGCTGTTTTCGGGCTACATCACCCTATGGGCGCTGCGGCATCCCGACCGAATTCCGCCACGTGACCCGCCAATGAGCTTGCTGGCCAAACTGCAGGAATCCAGCAGCCTGATACCGGTGGTGCTGCTGATCGTGGCCGTGCTGGGCTCCATTTACGCTGGAATTGCCACCGCCACCGAAGCTGCAGCGGTGGGGGTTCTGGGCGCACTGGCGCTGTCAGCCCTGCAGGGGTCGATGAGCTGGGCCGTCTTTCGAGACTCGCTGATGGGGGCCACGCGGCTGTACTGCATGATTGCCTTGATCCTGGCTGGGGCTTCCTTCCTTACCCTGTCCATGGGCTACATCGGCCTGCCGCGGCACCTGGCCGAGTGGATCGCATCCCTGGGGCTCAGCCCTTTCCTGTTGATGCTGGCCCTGATGGTGTTCTTCATCATCCTGGGCTGCTTCTTGGACGGAATCTCAATGGTCTTGCTCACCATGGGCGTCCTGATGCCCACGGTGCTCAAGGCCGGGATAGACCCTATCTGGTTTGGCATCTTTGTGGTGCTGGTCGTGGAAATGGCCCAGATCACACCACCGGTGGGCTTCAATCTCTTTGTGTTGCAGGGCATGACAGGGCGGGAACTGCCCTATCTGGCCCGGGTGTCCCTGCCGATGTTTTGCTTGATGATCGCTGCGGTGCTGTTGATCTGGTTCGTGCCAGGCCTGGTGACCTGGCTACCCGCGCAAATGCGCCTGTAGCGCCGTCTTCATCAAGGCGTTTGTGCCAAAACACCCACTTTGGCTTTGTCCCGGGCTGCGGCCTCACGATCGGCCAAGCGGCGGAACCACGCGGTGACCCAACTGCTGTTGACCACGATGAACAGCGAATACAGCACTGGGATGAGGAGAACCTCTTGTTGCTGTGGCCCAGTGATGCTGAGTGTGACGATCAGCACGGCCAGCGGCCCGTTCTGAATGCCGGTTTCAAGCCCAATGGTTCTGCTGCGGTTGCTGTCTTGCCGCAGCAAGCGGGCCAGACTGTAGCCCAACACCATGCCCACCAAGCCCAGCCCGATGGCACCGGCATAAACCGCCGGTGAGGTGTCCAGCAACAGCTGGTAGTTACGCGGGATCCAGGTGACGATCAAAAACAAGATCACAAATACCCCCAAGAGCCCTCCCAAGAGCTCCAGCGTGGCACCCACATTGGGATTGACTTTGCGCAACACCATGCCGATGAGGGTGGGCACCAAAAGCACCACCAGCACCTGCGCCACATTGGAGGCCGGGACGGTGTAGTCACCGCTGTAGCCACCTAGGCTGGAGTAGAAGGCCAGCGTGGCTGGCACCATACCCAGCGCGACCAGGGTGGAGACACTGGTCATCATGATGGAAAGCGCCAAGGCCCCCTTGCTGAAATAGGTGAAGATATTGGACGTGGTGCCGCCGGGCATGCAACCCATCAAGATCAGGCCCATGGCGATGGCCGGCGGCAAGCCCAAGGTCTGTGCAAGTGCAAAACCCAGCGCAGGCATGATCCCGTACTGACACACCAAGCCCACGATGACGCCCTTGGGCTTGCGAAAGGCGATCATGAAGTCGCGCCAGGTCAGAGAGGCACCCATACCCAGCATGATGACCATCATCATCAGTCCCAACAACTTGGTTTCGAACTCGGTGACCATCTGGCTGCTTCCGGGTCCTCAGCGGGGGGACTGGGCCTGCTGCAAGGCCTGGGTACGCAATTCACGCCGCAAGACCTTGCCGATCGGCGTCTTGGGCAACTCAGAGCGCAGCAGCACCCGTCGAGGCACCTTGTAGGCGGTCAACTGCCGTCGGCAGTGGGCGATCACGGCCTGCTCATCCAGGGCCGATTCATGACCTGGATTGGGCACCACATAGGCCTGTACAGCCTCACCAACGGCCTCATCAGGCACGCCAATGACAGCCACCTCCAGCACGGCTGGCATCTGTGCGATCACGTCTTCGACTTCGTTGGGGTACACATTGAAGCCACTGACGATCACCATGTCCTTCTTGCGGTCCACAATCCGCATGAACCCCTCGGTGTCCATCACGGCCACGTCACCGGTGCGCAACCAAGGGCCATCGAAGCTGCTGGCTGTCTCTGCTGGCTGATTCCAGTAGCCCTGCATCACCTGCGGGCCTCGAACCTGAATTTCTCCGGGTTGGCCAAACAGCACGGGTTGCCCCGCTTCATCGACCAAGCGGACGTCAGTGCCCGGCGTGGGGATGCCGATACCCTTGTTGCGCACCGGGCCTGTCAGGGGGTTGAAGCTGACCACCGGTGAGGTTTCAGTCAGGCCATAGCCTTCAGCAATGGGGGCACCCGTCACTTCACGCCAACGATCGGCCACGGCCGCATGCAGGGCGGTGCCGCCGGCAATGGCCGCCTTGAGGTGCGCCGGTGGGTAGGCCAAGAACCATTCCTCATTCAGCAGAGCGTTGTAGAGGGTGTTGACGCCGGTCATCCAGGTGATCGGGTTGTTCTCGATGGCCCTTTGCAGGTTTTGCACGGGCCGCGGGCTGGGTACCAGCACATTGCGGGCCCCAATGCTCAAGAAGCCCAACAGGTTGGCCGTGAAAGCAAACACGTGATACAGAGGCAATGCGGTCAGCACACACTCCCGGCCCTCTTCCATGTGCGTTCCCCCCATGGCCAGCATCTGCTGAACGTTGTGCAGCAGATTGGCGTGGGTGAGCATGGCCCCTTTGCTCACACCAGTGGTCCCACCGGTGTACTGCAAGACAGCCAGGTCCTGAAGGCTGGGGCCGGACAGGTCCAAGGTCTGGGCGTTGGCTCGCAAGGCATCGCGCCCCAGCGCCAAGGCCTGGGCCAGGCGAATATGTGGCACCGTCACCGGCGGCAGGGTACGGCTCCACACCTTTTGCACGGCCCGCACCAGGGCTTTGGGCACAGCGGGGAAGAAGGCGGTGACATCGGCCACCACGACGTGCTGAACACCTGTTTGCTGCAGCACTGCAGGCAGCCGCTGGGCGAACATGTCCACCACCACCAGCGCCTTGACCTGCGCATCGTTGAACTGATGCACCATTTCCCGCTCGGTGTACAGCGGGTTGGTGTTAACCAGCACGCATCCAGCCTTGAAAACCCCAAATGCAGCCACTGGGTAGCCCAGGCTATTGGGCAACTGCACCGCCACCCGGTCACCCTTTTGAAGCCCCAGTCCCTGAAGAAGGTAGGCGGCAAAGGCGTCGGATGCCTCATCAACCTGCGCAAAACTCAGGCTGCCATTCATCCCGTTGGGCATCACGCAGTGAAACGCTGAACGGCCCGGGTCGCGTTGGGCAAAGGTGCGGCACCGTTCCCGAACCAACTGCCCAAGGTTCTGGTGGCCCAAGGGGGGCAGCGCCGCCTTGATGCCTGCCGCTTCATAGGCCGCAGCCCACGGGCTGTGGGCCGCGCGCAGCGGTTCCTGCCCGGCAGGGCGTTCGGAGTGGGCCAGACCGGTGCTCAGGCCAGTATTCATGCGATTACCGGCCTGCAACGGCCAGCCATATCTCGTTTTTGCGCATGAACCAGGGTACCCAGGGGCCGTTGTAGCGCGCGTACACCGGCTCGCCCTCGGTTCTGAGCCCAGCCGTCTTCTGGGCTGCGCTGCGCAGTTTGGCCAGGTGGTCGTCGAAGTTGGCCTGCGACCACGCTCCCGAGTAGGTGATCGCCACCACGCGCTGCTCGGCCACGGGCTTGAGCTTTACCCTGGGATCCAATGGCTCAGGCAAGGTCTCCATCGTGAACGATGAAGGCATCATGAACTGCACCGCAAAGCCTTGGCCACCTTCAGCTGGCATTTGCGCCACCGGGGCGGTCATGGCGATCTTCATGGGCTGGGGCGTTTGCACCACAGGTGCGGTCATGGCGATTTTGCGCTCGCCTTTGTTGCGCCCAAAGATGTAGCCGCCCAAAAATGAAAAGCCTTGGTTGCCTGCCTGCTCTGCGGGCCCGGGAACCACCACCTCGGCCACGATGTAGGGCTCGTAGCGGCGCACTTCGATGCTGTCAACAGCCAACACCTGTTCGACCCTGTAGCGAGGCTGTTCAATGGCCTGAACGGGCACGCTGACCAACGACAAAGCGGCCCCTAAGGCCCAACCGACTGCCGTACGTGAAAACGTTGAGGGGATCATGGCGATGACGCTCAAAAGTCTCGAATCGTAGCACTGTGGGTTCATCAGCGATTGGTTGCGCGGCGGGCCTCTGATCCCCCTGCAACCACGCTGGGCTTTGGCTGCGCTGGTGCGCGTTTCAAATTGCGCTGTAATCCGGTTAATGAGACTTTGGACCTACCGCTTCAAACCGGTAATCGACGGCCATGTCATTCCGGTTTCTCTGGAAACCTCCTGGACATGGTCGCGCTTGGTGGTGCAACCGACCGACTCGGGCCAAGCGGCGCTGACCGACCGACAGGATTACCTTAAGGACCGATATCGGTTGCACGAGATCACGCTCAACAGGCCTTACGGAACTGCGGGAACTCAGGGGACTGCTGGGTCTGGAGAGCCGGTGTGCTTCTTGGCCGGGCCTCGAACCGCATGGTCCTACGGCCTAAAGGTCATGCGCGGCGACCAGACACTTTGGCAGTCCCACGACGATCCACATGCCTACCTGCCCAAAATGCAGGATATTTTGACCAGTCGCCAGGACGGCGGGCCCGTGTTCGAGAGTGACCGCTTTAAGCGCAACGCACCGGCCATTGCCACCGATATAGCGCTGGGCCTGTTGTTCTTCGTGGTGGGCAAGACCATCGACCTGCGCACCGCGGCGCTGGTCACGGCAGCAGTAGGCCTGTCCTTGGTGCCCATCCAGTGGCTAATCAACCAATTTGCGCCGCGCAAGTTTGACCTGCTGGGTGGCTTGGCGCTGTTTGGTGTGGTGATGATGCTCTTGTCTGCAGGCTTTTCCTGGTACTTCGAGTCGGAGTTTGCGGTCCAACTCAAGGCCACCATCATGGGCAGCATCGCCGCCACCTGTTTCGCCGTGGATGCCCTGGCCGGAGGACGCGTCATGGCGCGCAGGCTGTCCACTTACATGGCCTACCGCGATTTAAACCTGCAGCGGCTGTCCATAGGTATGGCCTTGTGTGGCTACACGATGGCGGGCATCAACCTAGCGGTGGCCGTGAGCCTTTCAAAAGACGCCTGGCTCTACTACACGACCTGGGGTGACTTCTTGGTGGTCATTGTGCTGACGCAATGGGCACTGAACTGGTCGCGCACCGCCCGATGAGATTCACGATCCGAACGGTTCTGGCCGCTGGGGTCGGCTTGGTGCTGGCAGGCCTGGCCGCTGCATCGTGTTGGTTCTGGTTTACGCCGGTCGGCCTGAACAACTACATCAACAAGATCACCCTGCAATCCCTGTTGCGTTCGCCGGAATCCCTGACCTCGCTGGGGCTGCTGGACGATACCCTACTGGACTTCCACGGCCACAAGCTCACCGCCTTCACACGACAGCAGGAGTTGGACTCTCTGGCGTTCCTCCGCCGGTCGCGTGAAGGCCTGAACCGCTACGGTCCACAGGGCCTTGAGGGTCAAGATCGGCTCACATGGGCCATCGCAGCGTGGATGATGGACGATCAGATTGCTCAAGCGAGCTTTGAGCGCGGCGGCTATCGGCTGACCCAACTTGACGGCGTGACAGTGCAGTTGCCGCAGTTCCTCACCGATGTGCATCCCATCCGCAGCCATCGGGGCGCCCAGCGCTATCTGAAGCGACTAGAGGCCTTTGGAGACATCCTGCAACAGGCCCATCAGCGGGTGGCCGAAGACCGAGACCACGGCGTGGTGCCGCCCGACTTCATCGTACGCAGAGTGCTGGAGCAGCTCAGAGCCTTCGCGGCAGCAGCACCGGCTGACCATTTGCTGGTAAGCAGCCTGCATGAACGGCTTCGGATGGTCGAATCGGTCAGCGCGGCCCAGGCGGTCGAACTGGGACAGCAGGCCCAAGACATTCTGCGGCGGCGCATCCTGCCCGGGTACCAGCAACTCATCGAACTGCATGAAGCCCTGCTCAAACATACCGACTCAAGGAATCGGTCAGCGCGGCCCAGGCGGTCGAACTGGGACAACAGGCCCAAGACATTCTGCGGCGGCGCATCCTGCCCGGGTACCAGCAACTCATCGAACTGCATGAAGCCCTGCTCAAACATACCGACTCAAGGGCAGGCATTGAGCGCATACCGCAAGGACGCGAGATTTACGCAGCCGCGCTGGCATCGCACACCACCACCCGCATGACCGCACAAGAGATCCACAGCTTGGGCCTGAGCGAGGTGGCCCGGCTCATGACCGAGATGCTGGCCATCTTGGATACGCAGGGTATTGGTCGCGCCGGCCTGTCCTTGGCGCAACGTGTAGCGGAACTAAACCACCGACCCGGGGAAATCTTCCCCAACACCGATGAAGGCCGCGCGGCCATGATCGCGCACCTACAGGCCATCCACGAGAGGGTCATGCAGGTGGCCCCCCGCCACTTCAAGACGGTGCCACCGCACCCTTTGGAGATTGTTCGGGTACCGCAATACCAACAAGACAGCAGCCCGGGGGGTTACTACAGCGGCCCGGCCCTGGACGGGTCTCGCCCGGGGCGTTTCTACATCAACCTCAAGGACACCGCAGACAACCCTCGCTGGACTTTGGCCAGCTTCATGATCCACGAGGGAGCCCCGGGGCACCACTTTCAGGCCGCCGCAGCGCTGTCGATCGCCGGCGTGCCGCTGATGCGCCAAATGGCCAACTTCACCGCGTATGCCGAAGGTTGGGCACTTTACGCTGAGCGCATTGCCAAAACCGATATGGGCCTGTATGACGATGACCCCTTGGGTGACCTGGGTCGGCTTCAAGCGGAACTGTTTCGGGCGGCGCGTTTGGTGGTCGACACCGGCCTACACGCCAAGGGGTGGAGCCGCGAGCGAGCCATCACCTACATGATCGAACACACCGGGATGCCTGCTTCTGAAATTGAACGAGAAGTCGAGCGCTACGTGGTCGCGCCAGGCCAAGCCACCGCCTACAAAGTGGGACAACTGGCCATCCTGGATATGCGGCGGGAAGAC
>Ga0194133_10002035_pt1 | contig 32702 bp, 31 predicted proteins | sample TA2KigOf40mmetaG_FD_155448 | JGI IMG/M metagenome (GOLD analysis project Ga0194133, IMG submission 155448) | Freshwater microbial communities from Lake Tanganyika, Tanzania - TA2015055 Kigoma Offshore 40m | ecosystem: Environmental > Aquatic > Freshwater > Lake | place: Tanzania: Lake...
TACAAAACTACTGAATATAAAAGTATTCAAAGATACATGTTCGTTCCAACACATTATTATAATATTATAATACTTTATTTATGTAAATGAATAAAATGAGCGTTTGAAATGTAAAAAGGTGTAAAATAAATGATATTATTAATAAATTTCTTCCGATATTTCCACCAATCTCTAATACTTTTTCGGAACCAGTTAAATACATAATGGCCATCTGTTGCTCAGGAAATTCTTAACTTAAACTACCATAATTTAACTTTAATTTTGAATGAAGAAAGTGAGTTTTTTATCTAAGTTTTCTATACTTAAATGAGTGACTGTATTATTTTTAATGTTTATATTAACTATATAATTATCATCATACGTATAATTTATACCATTTAATTTAATAAAAATAGTTTTTTTAACTCCATATAAGGGATCGCCAAAAAAAAACTCTATTATCATCACCTAAAGGAATATTTATTATCTCATTTTGAAGTAATTTTTCTAAACAAATTTTAGTGATGTCAATAGATTTTTCCTTAATTCCATATTTTATTTCCATCATATATATATATTTAATATATATATTAACGTAATAATACATTATTATTGTAATGAATTACTTATGAATTTTCATTAATTTTCCAAACTGTATCACAATCAGAACATAAATAAACATACTTCATATTAACATCATCATATCTTATATAAATAATTTCCCTTTCCTTTCCCTCTTTATTAGTTACACAGTCTGGATTAGGACACAATATATTATTTATACGTGGTAAAGTAGGGTCTAATTTTGTATATTTATTAATAATATTATTAAATGATTGCTCAGATTTTTTAATAAGTGTTTTGGATACACAAACATTCTCAACTGCTAATAAAGAATCTTCATGGCCACACTTGCGACAATAATAAACTAACTTATTGACATTATCCGCATTAATACGGATATAGTACATATTTGAGCATTGAGTACAGAAGTGCATTTTATATATTATAATTACAATTTATATTTATATAATTATTTCAATTTTTTATTAATTAAAATATATTATACTTATCTTAACTTAATATATTTTAATTATAAATGTAATTATTATTTTTCAATGTTTTGTTTTGTTTGAATTAATTTATCAAGCAAAACCAAATAATCAGTTGTTACACACATACTATAAAACCCAGTGCTAATATTTGTTATCTTAGTTGTCTTACATTTATTTTCAGTAAACTTTAATAATTCATCATAATTATTCATAAAATTTTCTTTGACGTAATGATAAAAATTGTCGAAAAAAGGCAAATAAACACCAGGTTTTTTATTAACAATATCACAAATGGCTATGTCAATATTAAAATATTCAATTATTCTTGTATAAGGATTCATATCTTTATGTTCTTTTGTTACACCTGGTTCGTTTAATAAAGGGTCTTTACATAATAAAGTACATAACGTTAATAGAACAGTTGAAATGGATTGACAAGATGTCCATTGGTCACCCCTCCATGTATTCAATAAAGACACACACACTTTTCCACATACATATAAATTTGGATTAAATCTTATGTTATTACCATTTGTACAATATTTTACTTTTGGTGGACTATGTGGATAGTCTGCTGGATAAGTAAATTCAAAAAAATAGAATCCACCAAAATATGGTGTCTCTGATGGTCCAACAATCATAGCGTAGCCTTTTAACATATCTGTATCATCATGAACATAATATATGCCTTGATCAGTCAATGGATTTTTGATTATTTGTTTTACATCTTTTAAAAGACGACTCATTGTTTCTTTTGATATAAATGTTGCCATAATTTATGTATTGATATATTATCGTGTTATTTTTAAACCATAATTATAAAATATAAATAACATATAATTTCTTTAAGTATAAGTTTAAATAACATATTTAAATTTTTAAAACAATTTTAAAAAAAAATGAAATAGAAATATCTTATTATATTATATTAACAATGAGTAATACAATGACATCATCGTCACAGTTTAAAGATTTAAATGAATTTTTAGCAAAGCATAGTGCTAAGAATGTATCAAATGGAACAAATACAGGATTAAATATTACACATACAAGAATTCCAGATAAGGAACTTAATATTTATGCAGGTTCATATATAATTCCAAAAGAAGACTTAGACACGTTTTATGGTTTGTATTACACTCATATTTTTGAAAAAAAATTTAAAGAATATTTGACCGAAAAACAATTAGATTCAGGAGGTCCATTGTTAGTTGATTTTGATTTTAGATATAATTCTAGTGTTATTACTAGACAACACACAAGACAACATGTTGCTGATATGATTTGTGTTTATTTGGATGAACTTAAGGAATATTATGTTTTTGAATCTAATAAACCGTTTTCTGTATATATTTTTGAAAAACCTAATGTAAATAGGTTAGCTGATGGTTCATTAACGAAAGATGGAATTCATATGATAATTGGAATTCAAACTGATCATGTAATCCAAACGATGTTACGTGAGAAAATGATAAATATATTACCAGAATATAGTGATTTACCATTAATTAATACGTGGGAATCTGTTTTAGATGAAGGAATTAGTAAAGGCCACACTAATTGGCAGTTATTTGGTTCTAGAAAACCCGGTAATGAAGCATACGAATTAACACATCATTATGTTATCAATTATGATTCAGCAGATGGAAATTTTGAAATGGATGAGCGTAAAGTTTCTGATTTTAATATGAAAAGAGATTTCTCTAAATTAAATGCACAATACGGTTCTCACCCTAAATTTGAAATGAACCCTAAAATAATAGATGCTTATAATAAGCGTTGTGAAACAAAAAATATTAAAATAAAAAAACCATCAAGTAAAACAAAAATGAATTTAATTGTTGAAGATGACGAACAAAATGAAGATGAAGAATATATTTCAATTAATGACATTAAAAATGCTGAAACATTAAAAAAAGCAGTTGATATAATGTTAAAAAAATTAAATACAAATGAATATGAAATAAAAGAAACACACGAATATACTCAAGCTCTTCCTCCTAAATATTATAAACCTGGTTCACATATGTTAAATCGTCAAGTAGCTTTTGCTTTAAAACATACTGACGAAAGATTATTCTTATCTTGGCTTCAATTAAGAAGTAAGGCATCTGATTTTGAATATAGTTCTATTCCTGAATTATATTGTCAATGGAAAAAATTTCACAGATCAAATAATGAAGGTAAAACAGTCACAAAACGTTCAATTATGTATTGGGTAAAAAAAGATAATTATGATGAGTATAAAAAAATTCAAGAAAGCACTGTTGATTATTATGTGGAAAAAGCGATGGAAACTTGTGCTGAATATGATTTTGCTATAGTTCTAAAAAATATGTATAAAGATTCTTATGTATGTGTTAGTTATGACAAAAGAGGTATTTGGTATAGATTTAAAGGTAATAGATGGGCGCCCGATAAAGGTTTAAGTCTAAGAGAAAAAATCTCAAAGGATATGTATGATTTGTTCGGTAAAAAAGCAGAACAATGTGAAGCAGAAATGAATGAATATGAAAATAGTGATGAAAGACGTGAATATTTAAAAAAGAAAATAGGAATAGTTCATCAAGTTAAAATTACACTTAAAAAAACAACACACAAAGATCATATTATGCGTGAGGCAGCAGAAATATTTTACGATGAAAATTTCGTGAGAAATATGGATACAAACAAGTATTTATTGTGTTTTAATAATGGTGTAATTGACTTTAAAGAAAAAGTGTTCAGAGAAGGATATCCTGAAGATTATATCACAAAGTCAACACACATAGATTATGTTCCTTATGATGAAAATAATGAAGATTATAAGGTCACTGCTGAAAAAATAAATAAATTTATGTCGACATTATTTCCTATTCCTGACTTATATAGATATATGTGGGACCACTTATCGTCTTGTTTAATCGGAACAAATAAAAATCAAACATTTCATGTTTATCACGGTAGTGGGTCTAATGGTAAATCTGTTTTAGTTGATTTAATGGCAGCAACACTTGGTGACTATAAAGGCACTGTTCCTATTACTCTTGTAACTGATGTAAGAGGTAAAATTGGTGGAACTTCCGATGAAGTTTTGAAACTAAAGGGTGTTAGATATGCTGTAATGCAAGAACCTTCTAAAGGAGTAAAATTAAATGAAGGTATTATGAAGGAATTAACTGGTGGTGATCCAATTCAAGCCAGAGGTCTTTATTCCGAATCAGAAATATTTGTCCCACAATTTAAATTATGTGTTGGAACCAATAATTTATTTGATATTGATAGTAATGATGATGGAACTTGGAGAAGAATTAGAAAATGTACATTTCCTTCTAAATTTGTTGATGAAGGTGAATATTATGAAGATGACACACCTTATGTCTTTCTTAAAGATAAATCATTAAATGATAATTTTCATATATTAGCACCTGTATTCGCAAGTATGTTAGTTAAACGTGCTTTTGAAACTAATGGAATTGTTGAAGATTGTGATACTGTTATGGAAGCATCTAAAAAATATAGAAATGGCCAGGATCATATTTCAGCATTTATTTCTGAAAGAATTAGAAAAACAGGCAATCAATCACAATCCATTAAAAAGAAATCATTGACAGAAGAATTTAAGATATGGTTTCAGCAAGAACAAGGCTCAAGAAAGATGCCAAAGAGTGAAGAATTATATGAATATATGAATAAGAAATTTAAAACAGTTCCTCACTCTGTTAAGGGATGGATTGGTCTAGAATTTATTCGAGAAGAGGAAGAAGAAGATATAATTGATACTATAAATAATTGAATAAATAAATGAATGGATAAATTATTTGAAACATAGTTATAAAATATACAAATCATAACTGTATTTTTTTATTTTTATTTATACACATTTTTTGGTAATAAATTATATAACCAATGTAATACTTGTATAAATTTACCTAAAAGCCAAGTAGAAATAAATGGTAGAATAACTAACAGAACAAAAATTAAAACTCGTCTAAAAATGCTAAAATTGGATGGATAGAATAGAGAGAATATTACATAGCAAATAACCGAAACAATATAGATAACAAGTAAAAAATAATAATAATAATTATTAAGTTTATCTATTCCCTGGCTTTCGTAATAAGTTTTTCTCTCGTTTGTTAAAACATCACTAGTATTATTTTTAATTTGTTTAAATAAATCTTTGTTACCTTCACTATATTGTTTTTCTAACTCAGCTACATTTTCGAAGTTAATTGATATGCCATTATAAGTATCCAATTGAACTTTTGCTTTAGAAATTTCTTCATCTAATATTGCCTTTATTTTGTTGGCTAAATTATCTGCTTCATCTTGGTATTCAGCTTCTATCATATCATTATACCCATTTTGTCCAGAAATATAAGTATAATAATTTCGCTTAGCAATTTGGTACTGTGGCTCTGCTAAACTTAAATTAGCTTGAGCATTTTGATATTGCGTTTTTAATTGCTCTGCCTTTTGATTACGCTGACATTCAGAATCACACGCTATAGTTTTTGATGCAGCAGCTAAAAAAGAATTAAAATTATTTAAATCAAATTGATTAGACATAGACATAATACTATATTATACACCTATAAGATTTTTGGCAGTATTTTTATTTTATTTCAACACTATTTAATTAAATTAAATGCTTCTGGTTGTTTCATATCATAATCTGTTTTAAATTTTCCCTGCTGTGTTTTAGTTAAAACTTTATGTATATTACTATCTTTGTTATTTTTATTTTTATTATCTAAAAACCCTTCTTTAAATAGTGAAAATGTTTCTGTTGATGAGGTTGTTGTTGTTGGACCAACTACACATTGATTACTAGAAGTGTCATATACTAATCCATTTGAGCAACAAGAATCTCCTACACACGTTCCTAAGTTCAATGTTGATTGCCATGGATCAGAATTACTGCTGTTTGAACTTTCTTTTTTTCCGCTTGTTAATGCATCATCAGGATTAAATCCCCAATCATATTGTTGATATTCCATATTATCACGCATAATGATAGATGCGTAACGTCTCCAAAAATAATAAGCACCAACTAAAGATATTATTAAAATCAATATATAATATAAAGTTCGTGGTAAAATATTTGCGTTATACAAAAAAGCTATAATGATAACAGGTATTAATGTGTAAATAATAATTTTCATTAATTGAGAATGTTCATCGTATTTATCTCCATAATATGAGTTAATTTCTACTAAACGTATTTTATTATTTTTTTCTTCTTCTAACTGTTGTAGTCTTTGTTTAGATTTATTTAATTCACTCTCAACAATTCCGATTGCTACGGTTTGTTCTTGAAGTGTTCCAACAGAAGAATTTAACGCACTTTGATAATAATTATTAACACCACTTAATGTATTATATAAATTTATTCTCATATTTGAAAGCTGATTCATTTTTTCAATCAAATTTTGTTGCTGTTCTGAATTTAAGTTTGGGTTTGTCTCCAAATTATTAAAAATTTGTTGCTCCATTTGTTGTAAACTTTGAATATCATTTAAAATTTGCTCATTATTTTGTTGAATATTTGGTAATTCAGACATATTATATAAAATATAATAAGATAATTAAATTTTATATACAATTTGTAAAAGGTTAAACAAAATAAATATTAATACTTTCTAAATCTCATATTATTAATTCTTAGTTAAACTCATAGTAATTAAAACAGTTCCTGTAGCTAAAATACTCCATGCTAAATAACTATAATTTTTTTGTAAAACATTTATATCGCTATCACTAAGAATATTTTGTAGATTTCCATTATTCATTTCACTTGTATTTCCTATATTATCATTTGTTTTCATTAAATTTTGTAAGTATTTTTGTAGTCCTTTTACATTTTTTTCAGATTGATTTTGAAGAGTATAAACACCAGAACTAAATTTGCTGTTAAAATTATTTATTTGTTGTGATAGCATATCCATTTTTTGTTGTAATTGACTTAACTGTTGTTTTTGAGTTGTCGTCGCTTGTAATAATCCATATTGATTTTCTAATGATCCACCTTCTATATAATTACTATAAGTTATTGTGTCTGTACTATCCGTATTTTGGGATACCCCTAGTGGTGGAGATTTTGGCATTTTTGTTCTGATATATGTATTGCGGTCATTATTTGTAATTGATGCTCCACCATATGGATACATACCACTTGACTTTGGCCAGCAATATGTTCCATCTCCATTAGTAACATATCCGGCACAATCTGGATTTGAATTACACGCTGACGCACATTGTTGTTGTGTTCCTTTAAAAGCAGCACCTTGAATATCATTTCCAGTAGCATTAATACCAGTAAGTTCCGTATAATTATTACTATAAGTTTGGTTATTATTTGGATATGGATGTATTTCTGAATTAGCGTCTACATATGCTAAATTACCAATATTTCCTGTGATTGCCTTCATACCAATATTATATGCCGCGTTGGCACCAACACCACCGCCCATATTACCGTCTTTCATTTTTTGACAGTTAGATTGCATAGCAAATGTATATAATACAAGATTTCCATTTGTTTGCATTATTAGTGCTGCGTATCCATTTGGGGAACCGATCCAATCACCTGCTGCTAACGTTTGACCTTGTGTTATCCAATTTTGACCATATTTACCTTTTGATGCTACATAGTTTGGATTAGGTTGTCCTTTTGAAAAACCTGTACCCCAAATATATCCTTGCATATCATTTGGATTTGTTCCTCTTTCTATTTGCATATAATAATCTCCTATGGTTAAAGTAAAATTACTTTGAGGCAAATTAGTATTATAAACAGCGTTAGACCAACCGCCGCCACTATATATTCCTCCGGGTGTAGGACTAGCACTACTAAATGCTCCCGTTGTTTGTCCATTTACAATATATACACCATTATTAGCTGGACCATATTGACTAACTTGTGCAAAATTATTACTTAAAGTACATTGAGCGTTTGTTCCCGACGATGAATTTTGTAAACCAAAAAACTGCGAACCTTGCTGTTGAGCAATTTGTTGGCATTGCTGTAAGTTATACTGTTGTGAACCACCATTATATAATGTCATAGCTCTTTTAGGACCATCTCCGTATATGCCTAAGAAATTACTAGGTTGAGCATTTGTTGCTGGTGTAGAAAAGATAGCTTGTCCACTCGAATTAATTACCTGTAACGAACCGGTAACTGATAATATAGCAGAATTACCTGACTGACCGCTTGTTTTTGATGACCAAACAGATGTTAATTTGCTAGGAACAGTTGAATTTCCGTATTGTGTTATAGACGGCTCACTATTGCTAACTGCGCAATAACCTTTTGACGTATTAGGGTTTACATTTTGTAAAGCAAAATATTGATAACCATTATTAATAGCTGCTTGTTCGCAACCGCTATATGTATAGGTTCCTCCACTACTTGAAGAACCTGAACTAAGTAATTGAATATTTTGAATGGCGCTAGCAACTTGACCTGAAGAACTAGTTCCTGAAAATGTTAAATTATATGATTGACTTGTAGGAACAGTAAATGATACGGTATATTTTTGCCACGAATTTACAAGCGGAGTAACATTGCTAATTGTTGATATATAAGCATTATTAGTTGTATATAATTGAACATTAATGGGATTGCTTGTCGGACTTACACCGCATCCATAAAAAGTTAATGTATATGTTATACCTGTTGATAAACTTACTACTTGACTTATAGAACCAGTATTTTTAAGAGAAACACATTGGTTTCCATTAGGATATGGCATAGGATAACCCCATGCTGTTGAGTTATTTGAGAGAAAAGCATTGTTTGTGGCAGACCAGCCAATAACGCCATTATAACCTGTTATAGATTGATAGCTATTATTGGCTATTTGAGGTTGACTAAAGTTGCCATTTTGTATTTGTACACTTGTTGAATTTTGCGACGGTGGAGCACCACCAATAAATGTCATATTATTATTGCTACTATTAGTGGCGTAACAACCCATATATGTTGGATTAACATCAGTCGGTAAAAATTCATCTACATAAATATTTGACCCTTCATTACCAAAACTCTGACCAGATTGAACAGGTGTACCTGACACTAAAGGGGGGTTTGTTGGTAACTGTGTTCCTGGTGTTTTATAGCTATTATCCCACTGTATATTTAATGGTGTAACGGTTGACGGAATATTAACAGATTTTTGAATTGCTGTTGAGGGTATATATTTAAAAATTCCTTGTGCTGTTACATAACCTATTTGGCCTGTTGAAAAACCGACTGTTTTATTTAAATACGGATTACTTGGACTGGTTCTGTTAACATAATTACTTGCATTTCCAGATATTTGATTTAATAAACTCTCATATTCCGTCAAGGTTTTGTTATATTCTTCCCTTAAGTTATTTAAATTCGTTGATTCTTGATTAGAAATTATGTTTTGGTCTATAGCTTTATTAGTTTGTTCTGTTAATCCATTATGAGTAAGGTCTAAGTCATCCATATTTTCAAACCCTTCTAATACTATTAATTTACTTTTTCTCTCTAAAGCCTTTTTGATTTTATTTTGATATTTATCAAACTTATTTCCTTGATTTAATGAAGGTGATTTATTTAAAATATCTGCCATCCTATTAATATATTATAATAGAATAATATATTAAATTATGCTGTTTATTTTTTTATATAACTGTTAAATACTATAATAAAACCTAACAGCAAATACATAAGTATTAATTTCATATCTAAATTTAAATGCCCACTTCCGCCATATTGTCCAATAGGGGTTACATTGCTAACTCTAATTAATAAAAATATTAAGAATAACGCAATAATAAAAAAAACAATATATTTATAATAATTCGAAGTAACAATTATGTTAGAATTTTGTATTTCTGAATTTAATCTACTGTATTGATTAACTAATTCATCAATTTGTTGACTCTCTTCTTGTAATATAGCATAATTTTTATTTAATATTTCTGATTTTTTTTCAATATTTTGTGAATTATTATTATAATTATTATAATTTTGATTTGATATCTCTGTCATTTGTTCGTTAATAGATAACAATTCTTTATTGAGATTTTGTAATTGATTTGTGTAATAAAGTGCTTGTCTAACAATAGCGGTTTCTTTTGTTGAATCCAGAACAGTTCCCGAACCGCTTGTTAAAGTACAAGTATTCAATTGATTATTAAAAGTAGCTCCAGAACAAGATGATGATTCATTACACGATGAAATACAATTATTTACAGATGAATTTTGAATTGTGTTAATATTATTTTCCCCAATAAAAGCTGAGTTTTCTATAGTGGTTAAATTATTATTTGATGAATCAATAACATTTAAAAAATCTTTGTATGTATCTTGATATTGATTAATTAAAACATTAAATTTATTACTTAAAGTTTCCATTTGAGAAGACATTATATAAATTATTGAGAAAACAAAATATAAGCATTAATTAAATTATCTCTTTACTTAATGTAATAAATTTTTATAAAAATAATAATCAAAATTATAAAAAAAACCATAAAATAACTGCTATTATTTAAATCACCACCATATTGTATATTTGTTTCACTTACAATATTTGTATATGACACTTTAATGAAAATGTATATTATACCAATCACTAACAAAAATAACAATAAATAGGTAAGGTAATTTTTATTCGTTATAATAGAACTATTTAGGTTTTCATTATTTAAGTCATCATATTCTTTCAATAAATCATTTATTTTCTCTCTTTCTTCTTCCAACTGACTATAATTATTTAATAAATTTTGTTGTTGAATACCCCTTTGTGTATTCTGTAATTCTAAAACAGGACTAGCATTATTTATTGTATTCATAATTTGTTTATTAACACTTATTAATTGATTATTGATGTTTTCCATATTAAGCAGTAATTGTTGGCTTTTTAATATAATCGCATAAGAGTTTTTACTTGAAGGAATGATAGGAGAATTTCCTGTTCTTAATAGACACTTACTTGAGACAAATGTCGCACCACTACATTTACTTAAATTAGCACAAGAAGCTTGACAATCTTGTAATGTATTAGCATCACTATTTCCAGCAGATCCTGTTCCATTAAAAGCGTATCCCTTAATAAATGTAAATTTATCTGGCGAATTTAAACCTATACTATTAAGATAATTTGAGTATTCATTTATGGACTTTTCGTATTTAATTAAAAGTTTGCTATATTCTTGTTGTAGGTTTTCTAGTTTTGTACTTATTGAATTACTTTCGTTCTCTCTATTATTTAAATTAAGTGAAGGCATATTATATATAAAAGCAAGAAAACATATTAGTAATTTCTTCTATAAAAATAGAATGCTGTAGTTGAAATAGAGAGAAATCCCAAAAACCCTAAAATATTTATGATTGGTTGATTATTATTATTTTCACTATTATTGCTCAACATAACATCATATTTATTTATTTTTTGTGAATCATATTTTTCGACTAATCGTTTTATTGAATCGTTAGTAGATTGTATATAATATTGTCTTAGTGAGTCATTTTGTAAAATAATTGGTTTTTTATTAAAATAATTAAACATTTAATTTTTACATATATATTAAAAATTAAATTTAAACTACTTGTTTTTTATAAACAATTTTTATTGTGATAATACATAAAAAAGCACTCAATAAAAGTGCCCAATTTCGCAAATAATTTACATTATACATATATTTATAATTATCAATCATTTCTGTTGCCGAATTATTTTGACCATTAATTGATTCCAACTTACTTTCCAACATTTCTTTATTATTTTTTTCTTCGCTAATTAAGGTATTTAATTGAAATAATTGTTTATTTAAATCATTTGTATTTGATTGAATATCGTTTGATATTGAAAATAATTTAGAACTTATTTGTTTTAGATTTGATAAAATATTTTCTAATTGTTGTTCATACTCAGTATCATTAGGGTTCATTTTAACGATGACATATATTTTTTTAAATTGGCTTAATATAATATCAATTCCACCACTTAATTCATTTATTTTTTGAGTATAGTCCTCAGAATTATTATTATTAGTATTAAAATTATTATTTACTAATTTCATAATTATATATAATTAAGATATTAAATTTAGCTTAACAAATAGTAATTGTAAAGATTCACTAAAAGTTTTCTTCAAATGTCAATAACAATTTTTTAATAATTTCATCGGTTTCTTTTAAACCTCCTATAAAATTACCTTCGTAAAAAACTATAGGAAACATTTTATATTCTACCTTTGCGATACTCTTAATAAAAAATAAAAAATCCTCTTTGTTTTCAAATAAGTATTCATCACAATTTACATCTTGAAACAAAAAATGTTTTTCTTTGATTAGTTTTTTTACTAATGAGCAATTGAGACAACCACTTTTACTATAAACAGTAAAACCATTTTTTTCAGGAAGGATAAATTCCATTATTATATATAATTTATAATTAAATTTTAAATTATTTATACACAAATTCTATAATAATCTGTTTTAATAGCTGTTTTACTTGGTCTAATTATGTGGCAAACTTGTCCTGGTCTTAAGCAAATGGCTCTCGCTACAGGATCAAATCGTGAAATATCTGGAAACTCTACTTTATCAACTATATTATATTTTCTCATAACTTGTTCAACTTCCGCATTTGTCATGGTATTATGTTCAGGAACTAGTGAATGTTTTAAAATGTTAAATTGTAAATACTTGATACTTTCTATCACTATAAATATTCCATCTCTTTCCCAGATATGTTTTAATTCATTAATTAATGTATCATTAACACTATCTTTAATAATTATATATAATGTATCCGTTTTTTTAAGAGTTTCTGTTAGAACAAACAAATCATCAATCATCTCGTGAATATTAGTAGGTCTAATTGTTTTTGCTAAATAATATCGAATATAAATTTTATTTCCATTTGCCTTTGATTCTGGTTTTGAATCCAAAAGCATATCTAATTGATTATTTTGTTTCATTATGTCAACTTCATCTTTTTTGAAATTTGAATAACCCGATATATCAAAACCCTGTTTATCCATTAACTCTAAAACGATTTTTCTGGATTGAAAAATCTGAGAAATAAGAACACTTGAATTAGTATTAACCATATTATATTATAATATATTCATAATTTATTATTTTTATTTCAATTTTATTTTATATTTATTTTTAAATTAATACTATTAAATGGTTATTTTTTTTACACCACTACTTTCACTTACATTAGAACTAGATTCCGGAGAAATTTCAACCATTTTTTTCTCTTCAGAGTTATTATCATTATTATTATTATTTATATTATCATTAACTGATTGTTTTTCTTTTTCTGGTTCTTTTTGTATTTCTAATATTGAAGGAGGAAGATTATTGTTTAGTTGTGGTGGAGGCATTGGTGGAGTTTCAGGACGTCTAATTAGTGGTGGTGGAGCAAATGGTGGAGTAGTAGGTTTATTTTCAATTGGAAATGGAGTATAGGCAGGCGAAACAGGAGAATAAGGGTCATATTCAGGCGATTCAGGATTATAAGCAGGTGATTCAGGATTGTAAGCAGGTGATACAGGTTGGTAAGCAGGTGATACAGGATTATAAGCAGGTGATACAGGTTCACCTAAAATATTTTCCTCTTCAATTGGTGTAGGTATCTGTGGTCTTTCTTCAAGTTTATATTCCTCTACTGGTCTTGTTTGTTTTCTTGTCATTTCCCCGGCATAATCTTTAATTAATTTATTCATACCTTCACTAGTTTGTTCAGTTGGTCCATTTAATAATTTACTTATGTTATTAGAATAAGACATACTTAAAAGCTGATCGACATTTTCATCTGTTATTATTCTCATCTGTACATTCATAACCTGTAATTCTTGTATTAATAACTTAAATGAATATGGAATTCTTAGCAAACTAAATGACCTACCAAATTTCGTTAAATTTTTAATATTCATTGTTCCATCCGGATTAGTATGAAAATTTATTGGTCCATCAGCGTAAGGACTCATAAATAAATTCTTCTCTTCGTTATAAATTGATATAGATCCAGTCTTATTACAAACTGCCATATAATATTCATCACCTCTAATTAAAAATGATTCATTTAAGAAGTATGCTAAACCGTGTGCTGCTAATCCATCACGTTCCATCTCACCTACACGCAAACCACCATCATTTGCTCTACCTTGAACTGGCTGCCTTGTTAACTGTTGATTTGGACCGCGAGCACGGTAGTTAATCTTATCCTTAACCATATGTTTTAAACGCATATAATAAGTTGGTCCCATATAAATATTTGCTTGAATTTGTTCACCTGTCATACCATTATACATAACATGATTACCAGTATGATTAAACCCAGCCTTAGTAAGCATTGGTCCATAAGTTTTATAGTTTGAACCTTTTACTTGAAATGCTGTACAGTCTCCGAAACCACCATAAGATACACACGCAATACCAAACATACTTTCGACAATTTGTCCGATAGTCATACGAGACGGAAGAGCGTGTGGATTAATGATTAAATCTGGTTTAGTTCCATCTTCCAAGTATGGCATATCAGCTTCAGGAATTATGAGACCTATTGTGCCTTTCTGACCGGCGCGTGAAGCCATTTTGTCACCTATTGCGGGTATCCTTTCTTCTCTCAATCTAACTTTTGCAACATTAAATCCTTCTTCCCCAAGCGTAATAAATGATTTATCAACATAACCTAGCTGCCCTTTTTTGGGTTTAACAGAATCATCAATCAACGTTTCTTTGTTAGCTAAGTTAGAATTAACCTTACCAATTAATATCATTTTATCGTTTAATTCGGTATTCTCTTTAATCAATCCATAATCGTCTAAGAAACTATAATCATAACCTTTTTTCTTGCCGATAACGTTATTTTTCTCAATATTAGCAAACTTAGAATTATTCATACCAGTTATTTTTGAACTTTCTTCCCTTGCTTCATAACTTGAATAATATGTTGTTCTAAATAAACCACGTAATATTGAACCTTCATTAATTAAAATAGCATCTTCTACATTATAGCCTGTATAACACATAATTGCCACAATAGCATTAACACCATATGGTTGTTCTTCATTATTTATGTATTCAAGATATCTGGATTTAATTAAAGGAATTTGACCATAATTGAGCACAACACCCATCTTATCAATGCGCATTTGGTAATTAGAATGATAAACAGAAACAGCTTGTTTACTTTGGCCACACGAAAATGAATTTCTTACGACAGGATTATTTTCAGGATAAATAATTAAATTGCCCATAACACCTAATATTAATGATGGATCTATTTCCATATGAGTGTAATATTTATTTTTCTTTAAATCTTCCGTTGTAGTAGCTATCAACGCGGATTCTTCTTCTGCCGTATCAACATAATCAACGATTGACTTATTTTTAATTAATTTATTAAAAACTTCTTCTCTGGAATTTCCTATATTAGGATATAAATTATTTAACTCATATATCTTATTGTTTTTTGTATTAAATGTTTCATCAGCCTTTTCCATAAATCCTGATATTATTTGTTCCCACGTAATTTTTCCACTTTCTAGTAAATCTATTGCTTCCTTTCTATCGTAACTAAGTTTGTCATTCTCAATATAATAAATAGGTCTAGTTAATCTACCAGCATCAGTATAAATATGAACTTCATTATGCTCTATATCAAATGACAAGCTTGTGTAAACTGGCAATATGCCATTTCTTCTGTATAACTTTAATAAATTTACCAATTCAAACGGAGTATCAATTACACCAATCCATGTTCCATTTACGAACACTTTTGATGAATTTATTAATTGCTCAGGCTGACATTCTAAAACTAATTTTAATGGTGTGTTAGAACGTATCCATTTAATAATTGGATGGCTTGATGAGCCGCTTGTAATATATGTACTAATTGACATATGTTTATGTAGACCAATATTTCCGCCATCTGGAGTATCAATCGGATCAATAAATCCCCATTGTGATGAATTTAGTAAACGAGGTCCTACTACTTTTGCTGTTGAGTCCATCGGTAAATTTATTTTTCGTAAATGAGAAATAAAAGTATACCAACTTAAACGGTTTAAATCTTGAACAGCACCTAAGCGTTTTGTATGAGCTTCTGAACCCCAATTACCTTTAAATGCCTTTTTAAATCCTTTTTCGACAATTCTATCCTTAAAAAATAATTTTATATTAGACTCAATAAGACTTATGAAATTGTCCTTATATTTATTTGAATCTGTTGTTTCTTTCGTTTGGACTTTCTTTTTTAATGATTGTTTTTCTTTACGAGATAATGTACTATCATCTTTATATGAACCTTTATGATAATAATACTCTTCATCAATTTTTCTTGAGATATCCTTTTTCTGAATTAAATAATATTCTCTGAAAAGATCATAAATGAGAGAACCAGTTAATTCAACTCGTTTAAATCTAAAATTATCACGATCAGTAGGTTTTTCTTCCTTTATAAAAACCTTCAATAAACGATTAACCATATAACCAATAAAATAAGCCTTATCTAAAAAATTTAACTCACCAATATGGGGTAAAAAATAGTCAGATAAAATTTCAATAACATTTGAAACTGTTCCCCTTTTTGTTAATTCAGCAATAAATTCTAAAGCATTTTGTTGAGTAAATATTTTATTAGCATCGTGAACTGACGGTATAAATAAATCAACCATTGATGAATTTTTATCTAAATCCAACAAACATGTTTTAATAATATCTTTATCTGAAATAACACCTAATGCTCGCATCAATATAAATAAAGGAACCGGTTTTTTAACATTTGGAACAGCAACAACTAAATGATTATTACTATGAGATGGAGATGGTGCCACTATTTTAACTGATGTAGTTCTAATTGGTTTTGATGAATCTTCAGAAACGGAGCGAATTTCTGCTGAATGACTATAGATATCGTCTTCCTTATATGCTCTAATATAAAGCATATTATCCGCAAATTTTTCTTGTGGAATAACAAGTTTTTCTTTTCCATCAATTATAAAATAACCGCCGTAATCGTTACGACATTCACCAGCATTAAATCTAACTTCTTTGGTTAAACCATTTAATATACATAGTTCTGATTGAAGCATAATAGGAAAACGACCCAAATAAATTTTATTAAGTGTCATACTATGATTTTTTTTCTCTTCACCGATATAATAAATAAACTCTATTTCAACATCATAATGAATTGTTATTCCGTATGTCATATTACGTAATCTAGCATCATTTGGAAACATATAATGAGAGTTATTGTCATCATAAATAACTGGTTTACCGTAATAGATTTTATTACCTTCTTTTCCTCCTAAGTATAGTAGGCATTCATTTCTTATTCCCTGTGTTTCTCCTTCTTCTTCTCTCTCAATAAATCTAATGGGATTATTTTCGTAAAATATTCTTTTAATTCCACTCCTAAAAAACTCGTTAAATGATTCTAAATGATGTGATACAAGACAATTTGGATTATCTTTAAAATATTTATCAATTAGTTTCCAAGATATATTTTCTGTATCCATTTATATTATAATAGTCATATTTTTTAATTTAATTATTATATAATATAATAATTAAATTATATAAAGTTACATATATATATATATATAATATTATGAAAAAAGCAGTATGTCTTATAACACATAAACCTAACCAAAAATTAGAATATTTGGATTTTTTAAATACTTTTAAAAATTTTGACATATATGTAATAATAGATAGATGATAATTCTAATTCTTATGATGAGTTAAAATGAAATTTACAAATATTAAGTTTATCCAAATTGAAAATAAATTATGCTTAGAATCGGGTTTTATAAATATAAGTTATATTACCTTAAAAAAACAGGTTACAGGATGGGATAAAGCAATTTACTATTTTTCAAAAATAAATAAAGTTGAATGCGAAAACATATGGTTTTTCGAAGACGATGTATATTTTTATTCTGAAGAAACTATCTTACGGATTGATGATAAGTATAAATTAGAAGATATTTTATGTAATTCTTCATATGGAAAAGGAAAATTAGATGAGTGGTTATGGAAGTTTATCGAGATTAAATTTCAACCTCCTTATTTTTGTGGTATGATGTGTGCCATAAGATTATCTAAAAAATATATTAATTGTATTAATGATTATGTAAATAAAAATAATACTTTGTTTTTTCTTGAAGCATTTTTTCCAACAATAGCTAAACACTATAATTTGTTAGTAACCGAAAATCCAGTAGAATTTACAAAAGTTACACATAGAGATGATGTTCCAAAAAAAATTGACATAAATGTAAATTTTTTATATCATCCTGTAAAGGATTTATCTTTACATGCTATTTATAGAAATAGTAAATAATTTTCAAATTATATGTTTTTATTTTACATTTTTTTTGTTTTATTATTTTTATTTTTATTTCGTTTGGTTAATCTAAACTTTGGTTTTTTAGAACTTGATACACTAAATTCTGTCCACGGATAAGATGGTCTATCTTTTAAATAAGGAAAAAATTTTTCATATTGTCTGTGTTTTTTACAAAACTCTTCTTTATTAAATGGAACATCACACGACGAGCCAAATTTTCCTATAAAAGACATTTTTTTTGCTAGATTACTGTCACAAACAAATCCGTCTATTGCTCCATGAGGCGAATAAGGTTTAGGTCTGTATTCCTGGCTCATATATTCTCTTGCATCTAAATCATAATGTGAACACACAGTTCTTGAACATGGATTGTTATCTTTTTGTAAATATACATCATAATGATCTGATATAATTTTTTGAGCAACATTAATGTCTAATTTACCTTTATATTCATCCATTAAATCGCCTAACCTAACTAATCTAGCACCTTGATGTCTTCTTATGTCATAAAACCCTGAATTAATACATTCTAAGTTTCTTATCCTTTCATCATACGCAGCATTAAATCCTATGAAAAATCCATTTTTTGTTCTCTCAATATTATGGTATTCTAGACCTAATTCTATTCTTAAAATTTCATTTGTATTAGTATCACCAAATAACCACGAATTTGCGTAATCGCCTGAATTTTCATTTAAAAGTATTTTACAATAATCATCTAGTGTATTACCATACTGCATCGCTTTACGAATTCTGTAACCGATTGGATATTTTTTGACATAAGGAAAAAACCCACCAATCGTTGTTTCTGTACCAATTATACCCTTTGAGGTAACAAAAAAATCAGTTCCACTCCAAATCCAACACGGTGAAGTTTGCATAATTATTCTATGGCCTTGTTCAGGATTTATGTCTAAAATTACGTTTGAATATTGACCATCAACATAATCACAAAAAGAATTATGAGCACACACTATTTTACCGTCTGTTGTCCAATCTCCCACTGCCATAAATGCGCTACATCTATCTTTAGCACCTCCTTCTTTTCCAGGTCGTGAATCTGATTTTATTGAATACCAATAAGGTATAGAACAATAAAAATTCCATGTTATAATTTCATCAATACTCGTTTTACAACCATTTTCACTACAACCCTCAGCAATTCCTAACATTTCATCATATAGTTCCGGAAATTCCTTCTCAGTTAAGTCTTTAAATCCATCAGATACTTCTTTTACAAAATAATCCCAATCCTTACCGTAAGCTTCCATCATTAAAAACTTTAACATTTTTTGAATTTCTTTAAATTCATTCGCGCACAAGTGTCCATAGGCATATCCTCTTTCTTTTGGTTTTCCGTGTATGGATATATATTTCCAACCATTTTTTTCATATGATAAACCATTTTTAATTTTATTTGTCATCTATATTATATAAATATAATAATTATTATTACTATATTTATTTTAATTAAACATCAATTGTATTACATATTAAGCATTAACAAACCAATCATAACAAATAACAAAATCCAAGGTAATAAAACGAGTAACCAAGAAATTCCAACGTGACCATCTTTACATATTAAATTGAGAACATAAGTCCAGAAAACTATGTATATGAACTTAACAACAAATACTAATATCGTATTGGGAACACGACATGAAAAATTGCCAACATTATAACTATGTGAATTTCCTAAATTTTGAAATAAAACCATAACAAGTGCTATCATAGAAATAATGAAATATAAAGCAGCTGGTTTACATAATTCCTTTAAGGTGGTTGGAAAGGGGGCCATTATAAAGTAAGAACAGAAAAAATTAATTTTATACTTTGGCAAATTGGTCTTTCCATGGTAATGGATTAACAGGTGCTGAATAACCTGCTAGTGCGTTATAAGCACTTCCAATACCAAACTGAAATTGTCTCCCTAAATTAATTAAGTCTTGACCCATAAAATTCGATAAAGTCCCACCTTTTTGCTTTTTTTTTCTTTGTCCTCCCAAAAAAGGTTTATTAGCTCCGAGATCTACCATTGCTGTTTGTGGATCAACTTTATATTGATTTAACGGATAATAATTACTATCTCCTGGAATTCCATTTACGCCTGGCCATGTAGTTGGATTAGATGTAATGGGTGAACCCACCAAACCATTAGGGTAAGGTATACCGCTATTTCCTCCTGTCATATTATTAGCTTTTTTTAAGTTAGCCACTTTACAGTCGCTACATTTACAGCCTAGCCTATGTTTTGTTCCTCCTATCATAAGTCCAGCAGCACAAATAGGTCCGCAACCACCTTTCATAAAAGGTAATCCACAACCATACGAACCTCCGGTCATTAACGGTGCTGAACAAGTTGAACATGTTCCACCTCTTTGGGTTGATGAATTGTTAAATATAGTTGTGTTTCCGGCAGAAATAGGACCTGTATTGGGTAACACAGGATTTGCCGCATTTGTATTAACAGGAATATTTGCTGGGTTGCTTAATCCACATGAAGAACCGCCTTTTCCTGTGTAAGCAAAAAAAGGATTTGGAACTGTTTTAATCGGTTGACCAGTATAAGCCATACCTCCTAAATAATTTTTACGAGTTTTTTTTGAGCAACCTTTCATCCTATAAAGTTTTTGGTGTTTTTTTGAGCTTTTTTTAGAAATTCTACCTTTGGTTTTACTCATTTATATAGTATATTGAGAAATTATTCAATATCAACGTGTGTTAGGAAATGTCTCCGGCAACACATTTTTTTAATATTAAGTTCATCTAATACCTCTCCTTCAGGTGTCTTATCGTGAAATTCTTTCGTTAAATATAAAACCTTATCAATATTATTAGTATCGCTGCCTACCTTTTTCGCTAATTTTCTTTTGCGAACTTCCGCTTGATAGTAACGGTATTTGTCGGCAAGAACCATACCACACGTAAAGCATTTAATTGGAATTATCATCTCTTATAATATATCTAGTTATATTATTCTAATATCTTTTAAATTTTATTTCAATTTTTATTTTATTTATTTAATTATAATAAATGAGTAATCCAATAACAAATTTTATAACATATAACCAATCTATATCAGCATTTCAAGATTTATCCGGAATTTTTCAACCGTTATCTTTAGGGATACAATATCCAACATCTACAGGCTTTGATGTAAGTGGTAATGATTTAAATACAATTTTTGCAGCAAATGTTGGAACATCAATAACTTATAATACAGGTTATTATTCAAATGTTATCGGTAAAGATTTAACGCTAATATTTGCGCCTTATAATAAAAGTAATGTTATGAATATTACATTTAATTCTGGAAGCAGTGGTAAAATATCTTATCAAACTTATAATGGAATTCAATATACAATATTAAAACTTTTTGCTGGAAATGGCGCTACTATTCAACAAACTGGTTTTTTTAGTCCGCAAATAAACTTTATTTTAGTTGGTGGCGGTGCTGGCGGTGGTGGTGGTTTAAATCCATCTAACCCAGGTAATGGTTCAGGTGGCGGTGGTGGCGGTGGTGGTGGATTTTTACAGGGAACATTTAAATCAAAACCTAACTTATCTTACTCCATAATAACTGGAAGTGGTGGAACTGGTAGTGGTAATAATAATACATCTGGTGTTCCGGGTAGTAATGGAACATCATCATCAATTCAAAACTCTTCAAATTATTTTAACGCAACTAACGGAACCAATCAAATTTCTGGTCAATATAATAATGCAGGTTATAATGGAAATTTACAAAATAATGGGGGGTCCGGATTATATGGATATGCGTGGAATATTGGGGGTTATGTTATTATTAACGCAGGTGGTGGTGGTAATGGAGGAGTTGGTTGCGATGGCAATGGTAATGGTGCTGGAACCAACTTTTTAAAACCAGCAGGTTCCTCTGTTTATGCTTTAATAGGTTCAGTAGTATTGTCATATTTAAATAATCCAGTTTATGCAGGGGGAGGAGGTGCTGGGGCTTCTAATAAACAACAACAAAATGGAGGAACTTCTACTGTTCCAGGAGCGTTACCAGGAGGTGGTAATGGAGGTTATAATGGAATAGTCGGAAGTGCTGCTAGTTCTGTTGGTGTTCCAGTTTATGCTGGTGGTGGAGGTGGTGGCGGTTCAGGTTCATGGAATGGAGGAAATGGTGCTGGAGGAAATGGAGCTTATGGTTGCGCTATATTATGGTGGCCAACTTATAATGTACCTAACTTTACTGCCACAGGATATTCTAATTTACAACAAACTGCTAACTATACATTTGTAACATTTACGGACCTAAGTGGTGGAACTATTTCATTTATAAACCCAACATTAGTTAATTATCTTATTGTTGGTGGAGGAGGAGCAGGTGGTTCAGGTGGCGCTTCTGATAATTTAAATTCATTAGTTCCAAATGCTATCTATTGTGGTGGTGGTGGAGCTTCAGGAAATATTTTGCAAGGTTCTACATCAATTTTATCTTCAGTTACAACTTTAATTACTGTAGGCAGCGGTGGAACTTGTCCAGACCATCCAAACTATTCACCACCTACAAATGGTTCATCGAGTTCATTTGGAACAATTATAGCAAATGGTGGTAATGCTGGTAGTTCAGGTTCACCACCCCCTAGTACCAGTATTGCTCAAGGTGGATCATCTTCTTATGGTAGTGGTGGTAATGGTGATAATTGGAGTAATGGAACTACATACAGTGGCTCAAATGCTATAACAAATTATAATACATCTTATATAAATTTTAATGTTGACGGTATAAATTTAGGAACTTTTGGTGGAGGTGGTGGAGGTGGAACATCTAATATTTCTGGGACATTTTATTATACAGGACTAGGTGGAGGTGGTAGAGGTGGTTATAACAATGGATATTCTGGTATAATAACAACTAAATTTAATTATCCAACTCCAGGTATAAACGGTGGTGGTGGTGGCGGTGGAGTTCCAGGAATATCTTATCCTCAATTTACTAATTATAGTGGAAGCGGTGCTAGTGGTGGAAATGGGATAGTAATATTATGGTTTTAAATAATTACTTTTAATAGATATAACCATATAAAAACATATTTAAATATAAATGTATTGAATTAAATATGTTTTCGCAAATTTGTCAATTAATTCAAGATAATAAAGAACGCCTTAATTGGAATGAATATTTTATGTCAATCGCATTACTCGCTTCACAACGAAGTCCGTGTAAACGTCTAAATGTCGGTTCTGTCATAGTTAAAAATAATCGTTTAATATCAATGGGTTATAATGGTTATATTCCGGGTGCCCCACATATTTCTCGTGTTCAAGACAATCACGAACAATCCATTATTCACAGCGAAATAAATGCTATTTCTGATTGTGCCAAAAGAGGAACAAGCCTTGAAGACTCTATTATTTACATTACGCACTATCCTTGTATAAATTGTTTTCGCTCAATCGCGGCTTGTGGCATTAAACAAATTATTTATCTAGAAGATTATAATAATAATCCAATTGTCCAAGATTTAGCAAATGACTCTAAGATAAGTATTAAAAAACTTAATAAATAACTGGATTATTCTATTTAGCTCGGTCATTTTATTTAGCTCGGTCATTTTATTTAGCTCGGTCATTTTATTTAGCTCGGTCATTTTATTTAGCTCGGTCATTTTATTTAGCTCGGTCATTTTATTTAGCTCGGTCATTTTATTTAGCTCGGTCATTTTATTTAGAACATCCATTCCCATAACATTTATTTTGAAAATAATAATAATCCAATTCAACTGTTTTACCCTTTTCATCAGAATTAAATGTTGGTCCAGATGCGTCTCCTGCTTTACATTTATTATTGCTTGTCCACACACAACACGATGTTAAATTACAATTATTATTTGTCAACTTAGAACAAGATTGTTCAAGACCAAAGCCACTATGACTTTCACAAAAAGATTGTTGGCCACTAGTAAGCATAGATTTAAGACCTTCTAATACATTTTTGCTAACAATATTAACATAAACCCAGTTTATTAAAATAATAATTGAGAGAATGAATAAAAATACCGGAAAAATCTTTAGTAAATATTTCAGTTTTATCATAATATAATATATACATTTATTATAATGGGCATATCGCGTAAAAATAGAGGCAATCTCATAAAAAAAATGACAAACGCAACTAACAAGGCATTACCTGTGGTTGATAAGGGTTTAAGATCAGTTGGTTCAACAGCCAAATCCGTCGCTAAAGTATCGGTTCCTGTTATTGAGAAAGGAGTTTCAGCTGTATATGATACTATGGCAACAGGTTTAGATTTAGGAATGAAAGGAGTTAAAACCGTTACTAAAGGTGGTTCAAGAAGAAGACGTAGTCATAGACGTTCTCGTGGTGGAAGACGCAGTCGTAGACATAGCCGTAGACATTAAAAATTAAATTATAATTTAATTAATTTTATAATTTAATTAATTTTATAATTTAATTAATTTCTTCTTCTTTTAATGCTTTTCTTTTTATAAAGAGTAGTGCGTTTTTTATGACTTTTCTTATGATGTTTATTTGTTTTACGTTTTTTATCTCCATAACGATAAGTATCTGTAACAGGATTTTCTGGCATTCTAACACTTTTTTCGAAAATGGAAGATTTCTTTTCAGGATATTGAACAGAATATTTTTTTAACAATTCCATTTTTTTATAATTAAATCTTTTACAAGCAGTATCATTTGTTATTACACCCTTATCATTTACTGTATTCATTTTTCCATATACATCACTACACTTATGGTATAAGTTTTCGTATTCATATGCTAAAGCATCACAAGATTTTTTATCGCAGCAATCAAAACTTTGTAAATAAAGTTTATTATTATTGTAATCTTCTTTTAACTTTTCTATTTCATAAGTATCCATTCTCTGATCAAAACACTTTATACTACTATCTTCCAATATATAATATATTATATTTTATATTATTTCTTTTATATTTTGTCCCTTGCTTGTTTTAACTCTTTTTTGCTTAGAATTCGCTTTATGTATCTCATTATGACATCCTTCGCATAATGTCATTAAATTAGCTAAATTATTTTTATGAAAGCTAGAGTCTTCTGTTAATATTATTCCATTTTCATTCGCTTCAACCTGATGTTGTAAATGGTGAACTTCGGTTCCTGTTTTCTTACCACATTTTTCACAAGTTCCTACAATTTTTTTTGAATTATAACGGGATTGTTTGAGAGAAAGAATGCTTCGCCCTTCTGGATTATATTTTAACCTAATATCGTTTGCTGCTTCTAAGAAATCTAACGGTAAATTTAATGACTTACAAACCTCCAACCCATACAAATTATTTCCAGGTCCGTCCTTAAGTTTACGGTCATACACGAGCATATCATTTTCCTTATCATATTTAACTTCCATATGTTTTAAATGAACACTTTTGAGATTAGTAATTTCTTCATAATCGACAATTTCGTGTAAATGTGTTGCAAATATAAAGCTACTATTACACGCTTGTAGCTTTTGAATACCTGCCACAAAAATACTAATAGCACTTACTGTTTCTGTTCCAGAGCATAATTCATCACCTAAAACCAAACTATCCTTATCCATTAAACGTAAAATGGTTCGAAGCTCAGACATTTCTACTTCAAAAGTAGATAATCCCTTAAAAATATTATCATTTCCAATTATACGCGTAAATATATGTTTATATGGTTTAAATTTAAACGATGAGCAAGGTACATATAATCCTGCTTGTGCTAAAATAACTGATATTCCTAATGCTCTAATGAGGGTTGTTTTACCGACAGCATTTGTTCCATATAATAATATACCATCCATTTGTCCATTACCTAATGTTATATCATTTGTTATGTATAATTCATTTGTTTGAAATTGTTCTATTAGACAATGACGGAGACCCTTGGCATCAACAAATGCTTTTTCAGAATCAACTATTTCAGGTTTACAATAATTAAAATTTTTGGCGATAGTTGCTTTAGTGTGAATTACGTCAATAATGGTAATAAAATTAATTATTTTGTCAATTTGTTTTTGATATTTTAATCCAATTTCATCAATAAAACGATTGTAAATAACTGTAATTAAATCTTTCATTGATATTTTAATTGATGAAATATTTTTACAAAACGAATGAATCTGACTGTCAATAATAAAGTTATTTGAAGCGGATTGCTTTTCAAATGAAAATTGGGTTTTTGAAACTAATAATGTAAATGGTTTATTGGTTCCGTTTGAAGTAATATTTAAATTAACATTAGTTTCTTTTTCTGGCAAAGCATCTTGTAAAATTTTACATCTTCTACTGGTACATATTAAACTAAAGTTATTTTTTTCCGTTTCATGAATCTTAACATAATCACACGATTTTGACGTTTTCTTTTCCTTATTTTCTATCAAATTACTGAAATACTCTCTTATCGCTTCCAAGCCCAATTCTGAATCTCTTAATGTTTCAGTTTTTTTATCAAGTTCTATGTCAACACCCGATTTAATAAAATTTGTCTCAAATTGTTGAAATTGGTCAATATCCTTCGCTAAATTTACATCAATATTATTATCTATATAACTTAATAATTCTAAACAAATATTACCTATTTCCATAATATCTTTATCAAAACCCCCTAAATATTTAGTAATGGTTGTGTCATTTTTAATAATCTCAAAAATTTCAAATATAAACTGAATACTGTTATACAAAGCAAATATGGACTTTGGAGAAATTTTTTTAAGGAAAACTTGTCTTTCAAACTTTGATAAATCTTTAATATGTATTAATTTATTTTTAAAATGATTATTTAAAGAATTAAAATTATTAAGAAGATATTCAGTAATATTATATTCTTGTTTTAAAATATTTTCATCACAAATTGGATTTAATAAATTATATAAAAACTTGCGTTTACCCATTTGTGTTAAACAGCCATTTAACAGGTCAGATACAGAAGACAGTTTAGATGATTTAATTGTTCCATCATTAATTATATTTAATTGCTTAAGTGTATGATTAGCTAGTGTTAGGCGGTATGAACTACTATCAAATATAGGTTCGGCTATTTTATTTACGAGATGAGGGTTATGCTGATAGACAAAATCTAACAAATAACAAAATGCTTGTGTCGCAATATTATTTTCATAAAAATTTTGTATGAAGATTTCAAAGCTATCAAATTTATAGAATTTCGAAAGAATTTCCTTTTGGTATATTTGTTTTTCGCAATTTTTTATTCTACTCATTTTAACGTTACTTAAATATTCATTTATATGTATTTTATGTATTAAGTTACACGATATTCCAGCATAGCTTATTACACAGTCCATCTCCTTTTCTTTAGGTAAATTGGAAATTAAAATAACCTCGTTTGGATTATAGATTGATATAAATCGCTCTAATTCATCATAAGTGGTTGGATTATTGACGTATGTTTCCTTAAATTGGAATATATTTGTTTTTCCAGTGTAAATATCAATATTTGCCACACCAACAATAACATATTTACCCTTTAACAGCACTTTATTTTCTACATAATTAATCCATATACACGTAATTGAATTTGATAAATTGTTTGTTTCTGTTTGAAAATATGTTCCTGGAGAGAAAACCCCAGCTAAACTTCGCGTTGTATTTTTTGCGTTTTCATTTTGTGTATAAACAACAGCAGTAAATCCAGCATCTTGAATTTTTCTCAAATATTTTTCAATCATAAAATCCTTAAACCCAGCCATCATAACATTATTTTTACCGACACAAACATTTTTATCTACAACATTTAATTCGCAAATTTGAGAGAAATCTGAAATCTTACTCGAAATCACCTTATTATTTTCTTTATCATAAACTCCATATACTTCAAAAAAAGCACCCACCTGCATTAATAAAATAGTATTTGGACCATATTCGTCTTGGTATTTTTTTGTTAATTCAAAATATTCGGTTATTAATGACATAATTCAATATATTATAATATATCAAATTTTCTTTAATATATTATTAATTATCTAATAAAAAAAATTTAAACTCACCGCCTTTATTCATAAGAAGTTGCTTAGCCTTTTTATACACATTAACTGGTAGTATATTTAGGTTATAATATAAGAATTTTATTATAATAAGTATAACAGAAATATAAATGGGTAAAATTTTACATGAATTATGGTCTTGAGAAACTATTTCTTTATATTTATTATTATATAATGATACTTCGATTTCTATACCTTTTGAAACATCTTGATATTTACATTTATATCCGTAAACTATTCGTGAATCAATTTTATACACAGATTTTCTAAAATCACTTCTTTTAACGTTTAAAAAATTACATAATGAATATATTGTGCTTATTTCATTGTCGGTAAATATATCTATATCAATGTCACTCTTACCTTGTATATAATCTTGTCTTGTTATGCTACCATAAAAATATATCGGTTGATCTATATATAGAGACATTTCGTTAAAAAAATCCTTCTGTTTTGGAGTTAAACGTTTATTTATTTGTTCCATATTAACATACATACATATAATTATTTTACTTATTTTATTCCTTTTCTAAATGAAGTTATAATTCTTTATCTTCTTTTGAGAAATTATGTAGTAAAGTATCAGCATTTGAATTAGTTATTTCTCCAGCTAACATTGCTGACTCATATAACTTTCTCAATACATCATTTGGTGCGTTGCTTCCAATTTTAATTAGGTTGTGATCCCTTAAATAAACCTTAATATCATTTATGTTTTTTCGTTTTAAGTCTTTCTGCGCATTTAAAACCTGTTTTCTTGTTCCTCTATCTTTTATTAACACTCCAACTTTCTTCTTTATTTGTGATCTTCCTAACGTATATTTTCTTTTGATCGTTTTTTTTGTTATATGTTTAGTTGCTACTACATTTTCACCACTATGAATAGCAGGGTTTTCTTGAACTTGAACGGTAGACTGTACACTAGATAGTTGTTGTTGTTGTTGTTGTTGTTGTTGTTGTTGTTGTTGTTGTTGTTTTTCTATACTTATAGGAGGTTTTATTAAATTTTCCATTAAAACTGGGTCTACACTATTTTCTTGTGTCTTGTTTTTTATTTTTTGTTTTAGTAAATTAAGGCGGTTTTCCCTGTCTGTTTTCTCTCTAGATAAATTTCCTCCTTGTATTAAAATTGACGCATTTGGATCCGTAACAACATTATTTTTAAGTGTTCTAGACCATTCTCTATAACTGGGTTTTTGACCTCCCTTTAATATACCGTATGGAACATCTTGAATAATAGTTGATGGGCTTTTAATTGTAAATGTTTCTGTTTGTGGAATGTGTATAACAGGTTGTATTAAATCTTCTGGCAAGTCCATATTTATTATTGGTAATGGAATATTACCACTGTTAATGCTGTGATAATTTCTTACTGTCCTTCTCTCTAATTCCTCTTTGCGTTTTTGTTTTAGCAACTCAAAATTTCTTTTTTCATTATCAACATTTTTTTGTTTAGATAAGGTTTGTAAGTAATTTATGGAATCTGTAAATTCATCACTGAAATTTTCAGCATTATTAGTTACCTTAGGAATATCAATTTTTATTTCAGGATTAAGTCTTTTTTTATTATTTTCTAAATTTTGTGTTTCTTTTTCCTTGTGTTCTTTAATTCTTTTTAAAAGTTTATTTTTAAGAACATTTGGGGAAATAACTGGAACATTAGTAGGTTTTGAAAGTTTTTCTTTATTTTTTTTTGTTTTATTGCCACCAACGCTAAATAACGAAGGATTAATAGAAATTGTTTTGTTTGACATATATTACTTATATTTAATATAATTAAATGACTAATTTAACTATAAAGAGTGCTGTATAAATATTTTTTTCTGTCTTCTTCCTCTTTTTTTGCCTTTATATCATCATTTTTAAGATAAATTTCTAAACCCTTATTTAAATCAGTAACATTTATTTTTTTCTTTTCATTTTCAGGCTTACAAAAAACTCTTCTGCTATGCGCTATTTTTGTTTTACTTAATAAACTCTCAATATCTCTACCAAAAAACCTAAAATACTCTTTATTTTTTTTAAACCAATCTGAATTTATGTTTGATTTCTCATCAATTTCCCAACCAATGTCTTTTACCATTTTTAAAAATATTTTATACAGGTCTTCGTGAGAATAATCATCTGTCTTAAATCGCCACGTAAACCTAGAATCTAAACCTTGGTTAAAAGCAAAAAAACTTTCTTTTAGTTCTTTTTCATATCCAACTATAATAACCATTAAGTCGTTTTTATCATTACTTAATGACTCGCATAATGTATCTATACATTCCTTAGCGAAACTATCTCGTTTTTCTGGATTTCCTAATGAATAAGCCTCATCAATAAATAATACTCCACCAATAGATTCTTTAATGACATCTTTGGTTTTTAAAGCCGTTTGACCCAAATAACCGGCTATTAAATCACTTCTTGTAACCTTTTTAAATGTTCCCTTCGAGAGAATTCCTAATTTGCTGTAAATTTTACCCATTATTTTGGCGATTTCTGTTTTGCCTGTTCCAGGTGGACCATAAATGACTGTATGTAAAAACTCACCTGATGATTTATCGCTCTTATGTAAATTTTGAATAAAGTATAATATTTGGTCAACAATATTGTTTTTGAGTTGAACCATACCTATCATATTGTTTAATTCCTCTAAAGGTTCTTTTATATCGTGTAATGATTTCATATTAATGTTGTATTTTATTTCTGGGTCGTTTTTATAGGTATCAACAAGTTTCAATATATCTGTTATATTATTTATTTCAGTTTCAATATTTATGGTTTCTTTAATAACAATTTCTGATTTTTCTTCATTTGATTTATTATTTAAATTATTATTTGAATTATTATTTGAATTATTTGTTTCTGTATAATTTTTTGGTATGTATTTGTAATATTTTATATTGTAAGATTTATTTAAAAAGTCTAGGTATTTATTGGGATCATGAGTATCAAAATTTAAATTATCATATTGTGTCTGTCCATTGAAATTTGCTGAACGCATATCATTTATGTAAAAGTTTTCGCTTATTCTATCAATTAGTTTATCTAACTCTTTTTTAAAATCCTCATCGTTTGACATAGTTCTTTTAATTTCATCTAATTTTGTTTCATTTTTATTTGGAAAAAAACAATTTTTATCTATCGTTTTTAAAAAATCATTATATTTAGCGATTCTCATAGGATCATGAGTAAAATATTTGCGTTTATTTAGCATTATTTAATATTATGAAATTCATTTATATTATTTTATAGTTATTTTATATAATAGATAAATCTTTTCGTTCAAAAAGACAATTAAAAAAGGAAAAATTACGTAAATTTTACGGTAATCCATGGGATAACACACCATCAGGAGTAATGACTGGAGTTAAAGAACATCCAACAAGAATATTTTCGCCAAAAAAAAAGAACCTCATCATCACCAAGAAAATCTATGTTAGCAAAAAGTCAAAAGCATCCAAAAAAAAGTGCCCTTAAAAAGTCAAGTGGAACCAGAAAAATATGTGTCATTTAGACATCCATTGACAAGAAGTCGCTCTACAACAAGTAGTGCTTACGCAGCATGGCGTAGTGTATCTAGTAAAAAATAAGTTTTATAAATTTAATCAATTAATATTCTAGAGATAAATAATATAAGTTATAGCAAACACTTATATTATTTATTAAAACAATTTAAAAATAAATTGAAATGTTAAATAACCGAAAATTAGATGTTATCTCTCCCTGATAACCAAACCACCTTAACAATGAGTGATATTAATTGTTCTGAGAATGAATTGTTTGATATTGAAAATGAACAATATATTGAAACCCCTTGGAATATTATTGAATCTTATTTTAGTGGTCAGCAGTTAGAAAGATTTGTTAGACATCAACTAGAATCCTATAATAATTTTGTGGGATATCAAATAATGAAAACTATTGAAATGTTTAATCCTGTACATATAGCGTCCGAACAAGATTTTGATGAAGCATCAAAAAAATACGCACTAGAAATTTTCATAACTTTTGAAAATTTTAATGTTTATAGACCTCAAATACACGAGAATAATGGTGCTATTAAATTGATGTTTCCGCAAGAAGCAAGATTGAGAAATTTTACATATGCTTCATCTACAACTATTGATATTAATATTAAATATATGGTAAGAAATGGTCCCAACTTAGAAAATGTTCAAATATTCCATAAAGTAATACCACGTGTTCATATTGGAAAAATACCCATTATGTTAAAATCTAACATTTGCGTATTAAATCAATATAAACATTTTGATAATGTGCAGACTGGCGAATGTAAGTTTGACGCCGGAGGATATTTTATTATAAGTGGTTCA
>Ga0194133_10002039_pt1 | contig 32631 bp, 22 predicted proteins | sample TA2KigOf40mmetaG_FD_155448 | JGI IMG/M metagenome (GOLD analysis project Ga0194133, IMG submission 155448) | Freshwater microbial communities from Lake Tanganyika, Tanzania - TA2015055 Kigoma Offshore 40m | ecosystem: Environmental > Aquatic > Freshwater > Lake | place: Tanzania: Lake...
AGTTAAAGGTAAAAATATAAAAATGAATTTTTATATTTTTAGCGTAAGAATTTGTTGAAGACAAATTCTTTCGGAGTCTTAACTGCCTAGGTGTTTAAACACCTGAAAAATCAATATTTTTCTTAAAAATATTGATTTTTAGAGCTTGGAGTAATCTTTGATTACTCGCAACCTATTAGGCTGTTAAGGGATACGTAATATATCATCAAAACAGAATACTTGCAGTCCTAATGATTTTATTATTATCCATAATATTTGTCCAATATTATTTATAATAATTAGATCATCGAATTTTATCTGGTGATATATTTTTTATCATAATAATATATTGATATCCTTTATCCGACGGATAAAGGATATAATATTATATAAATTAACATTATATAAAAAAAATAAAAATATATATTTAATTAACAAAATTTATTTAACACAATTTGACAAGTTTGGTTTCAATATCTTTATGAGCCATCATTGTAAACTTGCGAAGTTTATTTGATTTTTCATTTAGTTCTTTAATCTTATTATGAACTTCGAGAACACTCTTAACATAATCTTTATCAGATTGAGTTAATTCCGTATTTGATTGATAAATAGATACCACGTACGATACTAGTTTTTTATATCCGTCATAAACATTTTCACATTCAGTTTGTCCCCATCCATTCCATTGTGGTGTTAGCATAAGATCTTTTATTTTTGTTAGACATGATAGGACAATTTTATGTGATATTAGTTTATTACTAAACATAACACCAAGAAAGTTCATAAATCCTTTATAATTATCAACTCTATATTGATTGTTATTATCAAGAGTTTTGGTTGGATCCATAAAATCAACAAAATATTTCTGACAATAATCAAGGAATACATTTATAAATTTAATTTCACGATTATTATGTTTAATCATATGTGCATTAAATTCAGATACAATACCAACATAAAGTTCAGATAGAGACTTTTGTCCGGATGGCATTTCAATTCCCTTTATAGCAGTAGCATCTGTCATTGCTCGTAATAGAATATCTGATGTAAATGTAATATAATGTTCTGGTTTAGTAAATGATAGTGATTTGAGGCCATCTATAATAATTTGATAATTTTTCTGATTGATTTTATTAAGAAATTCTATAATGGAATTCTTAAAAATAAGATCATTTGGATTTTTACCAGAATTAAAGTTATCAATTACTATGGCTACTTCTTTTAGAATTATATCACGCATTATAAACATACCACCAATATCATTACATATTGGTTTTAAATTCATTGGTAGAGAGGTATTGGCATCTTTATATTTCATAATATCATCAAGACTGTAACTAATTTTAATCTTATCCATTTTTATCTATATTATATTGTTATCAAGTTCTTAAATGGTTAAATGTTTAGGTTTCAATTTTTTATTTTTTTTGATTTGGCAAAAAATAAAAGAGTAGTTAAAAAAATAATTATATTTTTGTCAATTATCCTTTATCCGACGGCTAAAAATATAAAAGTTAAAGGTAAAAATATAAAAATTCATTTTTATATTTTTAGCGTAAGAATTTGTCTTCAACAAATTCTTTCGGAGTCTTAACTGCCTAGGTGTTTAAACACCTATTAGGCTGTTAAGGGATATTATATTTTTATCAATTATATTATATTTTTGTCAATTATATTATATTTGTATCCTTAATCTTATCCAAAAATTCGGTATTAGATTCAAATATTGCTTGTTTCTTACCATTTAAAGATATATACAATGGTTTATATAATCTTCCTTCTTTTATCAAGGTTAGTGTTTTTGCTTTACGTTTACTACATTCATAAGATATAGGCTTGTAGTTATTATTTGCATCACGTTCAAATGCACAAATATTTATACCATTAATAATCTTTTTAATCTTTTTATCATTTAATTCGTGTTCAATAGTTATATTATTCAAAAGTTTGGTAAGTGTTTTATCATCAAGATCATGATCTGGAATAATTTTAAGTCCCATATCATTAAACATATCCTCAGTATGTAAACTAGATGGAATTACCTTATGAGATTTAAATATATGATGAATTGAATTTTGTAATGAATATTCTGAATCATAATCACTCATTTTTGGAACAATATATTTATCTATATTATCAATATTATAATCTCCTCCGATTTGATTTGTTTCTTTCTTTTTGAATACTGAAAATCTATGGAGATTAGTAAATTTATAACATTGTTCATTTAATTCATTTTTTTCATAATATTGTTTTACTTTCAATAAGAATTCTCTAGTTTCAAGATTTGGTTCATGTTCACATACGCCATCGGTAAAGAATGCTTTATGTATATTAAATTGATTTTCAAATGTATCTGAATCAACATATTCTAAATTACAAGATTCTAATAAATCTTTTTTAAGAAATTCTATATCAACAAGATATTCGGTCATATAATTACCATCTTCAAACATCCACGCAGCAAATAATTCAATAGGATAACCCAAACCAATAGGTTTATCTAAATCTACAGTATTATATTTTTTAGTTATTTCATATAATTTTTCTTTATTACCATCTTTATCGGTATATTCTGCTATTAAAGATGATGTTTTTTCTAATTGTTTTGCAAGATTTTTCCCATCTAGATGGGTTAACATTAGGAAACCCCCATTGCGTAAAGTTTGATTAATATTTGATTTAAAATTTGACCATGTTGTATTATCTTTTAAGAAATAGTGTACTGCATTTTGACAAGCTAATATATCAAATTTAGTTTGAGTTTTTTGGTCAATTTGTTTGTCAGATGAAAAGAATTGGTCAAATAATTTTTTATTTTCTTGATTCATTCCATTTAATGCAACATATTGTTCATCATAATTTAATTTTACACCACAATCAGCTTGAATGAAATACATTTTTGGAAAGTTTGCTTTTCTTTTACGTTGATTTTCATAACGAGATTTTGCACCATCAACTGGTGAAAACAACCCATCTTTTGCAACATCTAATCCGACACAAAATGATACTTCAGCATAATAATATTTTAATATATCACCTCCTCTTCCAATACCCATATCAAGTACAGATAATTGTTTATTATTTTGATAAATTTTATTACAATAAGTATATACAACACTTGATCTTATCCAGTTGTGAAATTGTTTCATATTAAATGCTAATTTAGATATTTTTTGATAATATGCATCTTGTTTTGCAGCAGATGCTATTAATTCTTTGCCAATCTTTTTCTGTAATTGTTCTATTTTTTTATCATAAAAATATTCGTTTTTATCGGGATTATTACCTCTGGCTAGATCTTTAAAATCATCCATTAATACTGGGTTTTTAATCGAACGCCAAACATTTTTAGCAGTTTCTTCAGCATTACCATATTTCTTTTGATAACGATTTACTGATTCAGTCTTATCATAACGTGTTCTAATAACTTTCCATCTGAATCTTTCGGGAATAAACACATCTTCTCCTTCTTCAGTATTATAATAAAACTCAACAACTGTATTGTCTGTGACTATATTATTATCTTCATCACGTACTTCTCCATCTTCTAAAAATAAATATGCATAAAACCCTTCAGTATCTTCATTAAATAATACTGGTGTCTCTTTGTTATTTATACGTCGACCGACATGTAAATTACATATACGATATGGTTTATTGCGGACATAATCATCATTTGAATTATCATATACAGTTAATACTTTTCCAGTATTTTTATCTTTTTCAAATGTTACATAAAAATCAATTGAATTAGTATATGGAGGTTTCCATTTAAGTTCAGATAATCTTGAATCTCTTGGATTTGTAACATATGCTTGTTCTAATGGTTGAAAAATCAACCCATCAAGTACATAAGGACATTTTATAGTAGGATCTTCAGTATATTTTTTCCACATTAGTTCGGCAAATTTATAAATATCCCATCTATAAACACCAGTTGCCCCTATAAAATATTTACATCTCACAAGTGGATATTTCTTAGCAATCTGCATATCATTTACAAGGGCACCCATAGAGTTTTTAATTTCTGTTTCATAAAAATTACATAAATCTGTCAAGTCGAATTTACCTTTTGATTTATATTCTGATTTTTTAAATCCCTTTTGATTCTCAAATATAAATGCTTTATTTATGATTTTTTCTGCTTCATCAATACGTTTAAAAAATGATGATTCTGGACGAATATCTTTTCCACAAGATAATAACATATCGAAAACCATGTATATATGTCTATTTTCTTTTGGAATAAATATATATTCTCCATCAAAAATAGTCTTATCATAATCATTTGATTTTAATTCTATGCCAGTATCTCTAACATTTAAATTAGTAGATATTGTATAACAATGTTTATTATATACTACCATAAAATTACGTTCACCATCGGCTTTATCTGTAACTGCATATTTATTTGGAACCATATCAGAAATATATTGTAATTCAAATGATATCGGTTGACGAGCATTTAAAAAGTTTGATGAATTTGGTGTATTTGTAATTTCTTTATAAAATTTAATAACTTCTTCTGTTTTTGTATTGGATATTATAAAATTTGATTGCTGAATTATCTTATGGAGTAAAATAACTTCATCAAAAATTTTTTCTAAGGGATATTGCTTTTCTAATTTCTTTGCAGAAGGTTTTAAACCATATTCTACTTCTAATTCAAATTCAGGAAATGTATTATTAAGATTTTTATGATTTTTAGTTGTTTTTGTAAGAGTTATATCTATACGAACAAACTCATTATCTGTTTCATGTACAAATAACGAATAACGTTGTTTTAATCTAAATGTAATATTTTGCTGGTCTTCATATGTAATATTGTCAATTACTTTTACATCTTCTTTTTCTAATGGTAATTCACTTGATAAACGTGCTCTCATATTTAAATCAAATATATCTATCGTGTCATCTTTTTGTTTTATTTTCTTCATAACTGAAATATTTTTATCTTTTTTATCTGTTGCCATTTGTATAAATGTTTTAAATATTACATGCGATTTCCAAAGGTCAACCATTTTAATATAATTATTTATATTTTCACCTTCAATCGAAACTCTGTATGTTGTTTCTTTTGTTGTAGAATAACTAATATCTAATATTTCAATTGGTCCGATTGAATTAACTTTTGTAATTTTCTTTTTCATTTGTAAAAATTTTAATAATTTTATATATTTTTCTTGATTAATATATTTACCGTCTTTATTAACAAAAATCACTTCAAATTCATCACCAACTTTGTATTTTTTATATAAGTTATTTATTGAATTATAAGTGTTTAAATCCATCATAGATTTAATATTATTCTGGTCAGTCATCAATATATATATTTAATACATATAATTAATTCTTAAATGTAAGAGATAAATTTGTCAATTTTTTATTAATAAAAAAATTAAGGCAAAAAATAATTAGATTATTTTAAGTTTGCGTCAAAAAAAGGCATTAGCCTTTTTTCTCAGGCAAAATTAATATTGCTTTAAAGCAAGATTAAGTTTGCGTCAATTTTTTATTAATAAAAAAATTAAGGCAAAAAATAATTAGATTATTTTAAGTTTGCGTCAATTTTTTATTAATAAAAAAATTAAGGCAAAAAATAATTAGATTATTTTAAGTTTGCGTCAATTTTTTATTAATAAAAAAATTAAGGCAAAAAATAATTAGATTATTTTAAGTTTGCGTTAAAAAAAAGGCTAATGCCTTTTTTCTCAGGCATTTTTTATTATATATCAAAAATATATAATAAAACTTCAGGCAAAAAATAATTAGATTATTTTTAGTGTTAAAAATTTAGGCTAAAAATTAGTCTATCCTAAATAAAAATTTAATTAAATAAATTTGCAATTAATCTGTAATTTGCAGATGATTCAGAACCACCTACTAATGATTCTCTTGATGTTGGTGGTCTTGGTGAATCAAGTGATGTTGCAGATAAATTTGGTGGTACTCTTGGTGTTTGTACTCTTGGTGAATCAAGTGATGTTGCAGATAAATTTGGTGATACTCTTGCTGTTTGTACTCTTGGTGAATCAAGTGATGTTGCAGATAAATTTTGCGATACTCTTGGTGAATCAAGTGGTGATGTTGCAGATAAATTTGTTGGTACTCTTGGTGTTGGTGCTATTGGTGAATCAAGTGATGTTGCAGATAAATTTTGCGATACTCTTGGTATTAGTGCTCTTGGAGAATTAAGCAGTGATGTTGCAGATGCTTCATAATCAGATGGTATATTTGGAATATAAGGCGATGTCGCGCTTACTGGTGTTCTTGTAGCAGATCTTCTGGAAGATCTTCTGGAAGATCTTCTGGAAGGTCTTGGAGTGTCTGTTTCAGATTCTATTCCGGATGTAGGAGATAATAATGGTGATTGTTTTTGTGATTTAGATGGTGAAGGTAAACCGACTATTGCTGCAGCTGCAGCATCGACAACATTCTCAACAACACCAATAATACCTGATGCGCCTTCACTATCAGAGGTTACAGAAGATGCGGATGGAGATCTTGCTGGTAAACTCATTGTGTCAGACGCTGTTCTAGCAGATGGTGTTCTTGGTGATGTTCTTCTAACAGATGCAGATCTTGGTGATTGTTCAACTGGTAATTGTGTAACAGGCGATGGTGTGACTAATGGTTGTGTCACACCTAATGGTGGCGATGCAACAGATGACATAACTACCGGTGTTCGTGTAACTACAGGCGATGCAACAGATGGCATAACTACTGGTGATTGCATAACTACTGGCGATGCAACAGATGACATAACTACCGGTGTTCGTGTGACTACTAGTGATGACATACCTAATGCGTTAGCAATATGCATATTATAACAACCTTGTAAAATAGATACATTTTTCATCATAGATTCTAAATCTTGTTCTACATTTGCTGGGTCTAAATCACCACAGTTTTCACCAGGACATTTTAATTTTCTATAATTTAATGTTTGTAATAATGATTCTAAAGTTTTACCATATAATTCTATTTTTTGTTTACATAAATTTTCTAAATCTTGTGTCATTTGGTTTGTTTTTAGATTTTCTGATTTTAAAATTATCCATCCATATTTTTCAAACATACGTTTATACCAGCATTGTAAATCATGTAATGTCTTACGTTTACAAACTAAATTATCACCAATATTATCATTTTTTACTGATAAATCACTTGAATTTACAGTATTCATAAATCTCGCAAGAGTTGCAAGATTTTCCCACATTATTGGATAATCACGTGTAATAGTACCATTTGTATTTGGTAATCTTTTTCTTAAATGGTTTTGTAAGCGAGCAATACCTCCAACATATGAATCTACTTTTTTTTGATATTTTTCATTATCATTAGTTAGAGTAGCATCTTGATTACTTCTGTGTTTAGCTAAGATCATCCACCCAGCAATTTTAAAAGTATGAGTATACCAATCATTTAAACCACTAAGAGTAGCGACAATTTGTTCACTATCAATTGACATTTTATATAAATATACATTATATTTTTTTTTATAAATTTATATATTTATTTAAAGATTTAAATTACGTTTATATTATATATATTATATATGATAAAAACTGGTAATAATGTTATTAGCGAATATCTACCAATTACTATAAATATGCATGGAAATATAAAATCTATTTATAAAGCAGATGAAGATATTAAAATGGCATCTATAATTGATTATCCAAAATGTTCAAATGGGTTTCATCATTATATTCATTCACTTAGAAAAGATGTTGAAGTATTAAAACAATTTGAAAATAAAAAAAAAGTTTATCTATGTGTTAATCCATTTGAGATAGATATTGATAATTATGATAAAACAATCAATAAAGAAACTAATAAATTTTTAAATATAAAAAGTGATATTCCAAAAATAATATCGTTAGATTTTTATAAATTATGGGAATTATATTTTATGTTTGATGTTTCAGATATTACAAAAGAATCAAAAAATTTAATAATGTCTGATGATGGTTCTGTTATGCAAAGTTTGATTTATTTTAGACAATCATATTCTAAAGAATATAAAAGTGATTCATTTCATTTTTTAAAAATAACACAAGATACAAATATTCAAATAAATGATATCGAAAAAGATTTTTTAAATTTTTATGAAAAAAATAAAAAAGTATCTGTATTAATTGATACGAAAATAAAAGATAAATATGATTTAATAATAGGTGGTGGAAATATTTTATTAAATGAAAATACTTTTGTATATGAACAAGATTATTTTAAACTATTATTAATACAAATTATAACAGGTATTAAAAATCAAAAAAAAAACGGAAGTTTTATTATTAAAGTTTTTGAGACCTATACAAATGTAATGGCTAAAATATTTGCATTATTAATATCATCATATGAAAAAGTATTTATAGTAAAACCATTTACAAGTAAACCAGATACTTCCGAACGTTTTATAATATGTCAGAATTTTAATATTACTGATAAAGAAATAACAAAACTAGAAAAAATATTAAAAACATTAAATGATAATCCTAAATTGAAAATAATTGATATATTTTCATCATATAATATAGAAAAGGATTTGCATATGCGTATAATTGAATTAAATACATTATTATCAAATAATTATTTTATGGCAGTTGGTAAAATAGTTAATTTTGTCAACGGCCAAAATTATTACGGTGATATGTATCAAAAATACAGAGAAGAACAAATTAATGCAAATAAATACTGGACCGATACATTTCTTATAGAACCAAAAAATTATAAAGAAAGCAAGAAAAAAATTATGGAAAATTCTATTTTATCTAATAAAATGATAATGGATAAAATGATTCAATTATCTAAAAATGTTAGTTAAAAAATTTAATTAGAACTAAATTAGAAAAAGAATCATTTTTTTTATTAAATTTTATATTAAATTTAGAATTTATTGTATTAATATTTTTATCTTTTATTGATTGTTCTATTATTTTAATAAATTTTTTATCTATATTTATAAATTTGTAATATTGTATAAATAATTTATAATTTAATTCTTCAATTTTATATAATTTCATTAAAGTATCATTTTTATATTTTTTATTTTTAATATTTTTAATATTTTTAAATGATTTTTTTATAAAATAATAATAATTATATAATCTATTTATTTTATTAATTATATTTTTAGGAATAGATTGTTTAGATTTTATTAATTTTATAATAGTATCTTGACCAAATTTAATTATACCAGATATTATAATAAACCAATCAAAAAATAATAATTCATTGTGTAATAAATTTATATTTAAATGTGTATAATATGATTTATAATCATATTTTTTTATTTTTTTTAATTCTATTAATAATTCCTTATAAATTTTTAATAGAATTGGGTTATAATACATAAATAATATTTTATTAGATAAACTAATATTTTTGCTATTCTTATTAATTATTTTTGTATCTGATTTTGTATGTAATTTGGTATGTAATTTAAATATTAACTTTATTTCATCTACAAAATATAATATTATTATAAAACATATTAAACTTATAATTATATATAATTCCATTATATATGATTATTAGATTTTTAAACTAAAAATATAACATATTATTTTTTATGTTTTTGTTCTTGTTTTTTCTTATTTTCTTCTGCTATTTTATAAAAATTATCTTTTCCACCAAATTGTGGATATAGGTATTCTTCTGCACGTTTTTCTACGAATTCATTTTCTGCTTTTTCAAATGATGTTTTTCCTGATTTTACATTTTTTAATAAATCTATCATATCAAGAATTTTTCCTAAATTTTCAACACGTTTATCTTGTTCACTTAATAGTTTTATCATAGTATTAGGTAATTTATCAAAACGTTCTTGTACTAAATAATTATAATATCCTCTATCATTTTTTTTAATATTTTGTGTTTCTGGTTTATCTTCAAATTCTATAAATTCAAGTAATTTATTAGTCAATTCAACAAGATCAGGTATCGCATCGATATTTGGAATATTTTGCATATTTGGCATATTTGACATTTTTATATAATTATATAAATAATGTTTTATATTTATATAACTTTACAATTATTTTTATATTACTTACATAAATTCGATTCCTTTGCTAATTGTCAAAAGTATATTATTTCGTATTTGTATAAGTGCATTATTTTCTTTATATTTTTTGGATATATTTTTAGTAATATTTAATTGTATTAAAATTAATTTATATTTTTCATAAAAATATAATTTTTCAATTGGTGTTTCTATAATTTCAATAAATTCTATATTTTTATATTTGGGTAAATTTTTTAAATTAATACATTTATTTGCAACTAAATGTAATAAATTATCACAATCATATAATTCAGATATTAATGTTTCTGATAAATCTAAATATTTTAAACTAGACGGGGTTAATAAATTTTGTAAAGGATTATTATAAATTATTATTTTTTCACATAAATTTAATTTTCTCATGTCTAAAATTGTTAATTTATTATTATCAAAAACACATATTTCTAAATTATTATTTAAATCTATTTTTTCTAATAGATTATTTGAACATTTTATTCTTATTAAATTTTTATTACATTTAATATATTTTAATTTGTTATTTGATATGCTTAATTCTTTTAATGATTCTGGTAAAATAATCTCATCAATTTCATTATTATCTATATCAATAGATTCTAATTTTTTAAAATTAGACAAATTTAGTTTACCTTTTATATTATTATTTGATATAAACAAATGTAATAAATTATTATAAAAAATATTTGAATCTAATTGCTTTGGTAAATTTATTAAATTAAGATTTGTAAGATCAATATGTTGATAATTGTCTTTTTCTGATTCTTTAAATCTATATTCTAACGTATCATGATTTATATTATATAAATGTCTGATATCATTTTGTTTCCAATCTATTTTATTTATATCTAATTTTGTCATATTCCGATGTTTCAGATCATTTTGATAAATAACATATTTTTTATCCATATATATTATAAATTTATTTTATTTATAATTTCTTTACACAATTCTTTCTTATTTTTCATCTTACGATTATCTCCAGAGATATAGAATATATCTATTTTTAGTTCTTTTGCTTTTTTTTGTAGATCAATTAAACTCTGATTCTCGTTAATCTCCTTGTGAAATGTAATATCTAAATTATCTAAATTATCATCGTTTTCTTCATTATTAGATTTTTTAGATTCAGAATCAGATTCAGAATCAGATTCAGATTCGTACCCATTAAGTCTATCTGTATATTCTATTTTTTCAGTTTTTTCATTTTTTTTATTTTTAATATGATTCATTGTGAGATTATATCCAGTATAATTAAATTGTTCAGTAAATACAAGTTTTAATTTATCAGTATTTAAAAGAATTTGTTTAATCAGATCATTTGAATTAAATTTAAAATATTTTTCTTTATCTGTGCAAATTATATAATATTTTTCATCATGTTTAAGCATTAATATAATATTTTTAAATACAATAAAATCTCCACCAAAATATTTTATATTTTTATCATCGAATAAAAACAAATTAATATGCAATGCGTCGGTAACATATCGAACAACAATATCTGATATTTTATCAGAATTAATATCTTTTATTAGATCATTTTTCTTTATACCAATTTTTGAATATCCATTATTTTTGTATCCATCCATCGAAACATCAGATTTTAAATAAGATATCAAATTATTAATTGAATTAAATTTGTATTTATCTGTAGCTTTAGTATAATCATTATTTAAACTAGATAAAATACAACTATAAAAAGAATACGAATATTCTTTTTCTTCTATCATAAAATTATTTGTTGGTTTAAAAAGTAAAAAAGATTCTAATAAATCTGTAAAATGTAAATTTACAAAATGTTTATTTGGAAACTTAATTGATTCATCAATTGATATATCATTTAATATATCATTAATATTTTTTTTTATTTGTATTGTTTTTATTTTATTTGGTTTTTCAAAATTATTTTTATCAGAATTTATTTTATCAGAATTTATTTTATCAGAATTTATTTTATCAGAATTTATTTTATCAGAATTTATTTTTTTAGTATTTTGTACAATAATAAATTCTTCATCTGATGATTTAAAATGACCAAGATTATTACGAATATATTCTCCAATAATATCTAATGTAAGTTTACTCTGATTATTCATATTATAGTCTTATAAAGTATTATTTAGTTAACATAAATTTAGTTAACTAAATTAAAATTTTTCAATTTTTTATTTGTTTTATACTTTTTTATTTTTATTATAAAATATCTCATCATTTACATATATATCGTCTTTATTTGTATCACTATATATTTGTTTATGATATTCTTTTTTTTTTAATATTTTTTTTTCGGTATTAGATAATTTAATTTGTGGAGATTCATAATCTTGATTAGTATCGTTGTTATCACTAATTGATATATTTGTAGACATATTTAATGATTCTGAATAACTTGTAGCTTTTAATATTTTTTCATTATCAATTTTATCAAAAAACCCATCTAATTTTTTATAAGTAGATTGATTTAAATTATGAAAAAATAATAATATACCATCACTTTTTTTAGTTACAGACAAATTCGGATTTTCTTTATATATAATTTCCTTAATTTTCTCGATATGTTTACGTTCTTTTACATTTTCTATTTTTTTTAATATACATTTAATATCTTCTATTGTATATTCTTTTGGCATTTACTATATATATTTAGATAAAATTTTATTTTTTATTTTAAAGCGTATTATATTATATATGGCAAACCAAGATAAACAAGAAAATGATGATGATTTACTTAATATAAATTATACTTATCCTACTAATGATGATGATAATTTGCAATATAAAATATACAAAAAAAGAGAATTTTATTCTCATAAATTACCAGAAAGACCGGATATTAAAAATTATGAAGAATTAAAAGACTATAGAGACAATATTTGTGCAGGTGAAATACAACTTTTTAATTATCAATCACTTTTAGGAAATATTATTAACCCCGATACACCTTATAAAGGGATGATTGTATTTCACGGTCTTGGTACAGGAAAATGTGTATTACCTGATACCAAAATTATCGTAAAAACAATAAATGAAATTAGATTAAATATTGATGTAATATGGATCGATTATGCTAAAAATATAACATTAGATGAAAATGGGAATGAATGGGCAATTCCATCTAGTAATATAAAAACATTATCATATAATGGTTCATATCTTGAATATCTACCTATTAAACGATTATATAGAGAAAAAATAAAAGATTTTATTAAAAAATATACTCTAGTAGATGGTACTATTATAAAAGCAAGTTATATACATAAATTTTTATCAGATAATAATATTTGGTCAAACACATTAAAATCTGGTGATTATGTTTATAAATATGAACGTAATGAAATAAAAAGAATACAAATTAAATCTGTTGAATTAATCAATTATGAAGGTTATATTTACGATCTTGAAATTGATATACATCATAATTATCTTGCAAATGATATTATTACTCATAATACTTGTGCAGGGGTTGCTATCGCTGAGAAATTTAAACCTCTTGTCCAAAAATATAATACTAAAATTATGATCCTTGTTCCCGGTGCTCTATTAAAAGAAAACTGGAAACAACATATTATTAAGTGTACTGGCGAAACATATATGAAAAAAGTAGATAAAAGTCAATACGTAGATCATTCAGAATTAGACAGATTAAAAAAAAATGCAATGATACAAGCAATGCAATATTATAAAATTATGTCTTATAAAAGTTTCCATAAAAGAGTTCTCGGAGAACGTATTATAGAAAAACGCGAAGGCACAAAAGTAACATATAGAAAAACTGAAGAAGGGGAATTTGAAAGAGATGTCGCAGTTGATAGAATTCATAATTTAAATAATACTGTTATTTTAGTTGACGAAGCACACAATTTAACAGGTAATGCATATGGCGAAGCTTTACAATATATTATTAAAAATTCTGTTAATTTAAAAGTAGTATTATTAAGCGGTACTCCGATGAAGAATTTAGCCGATGATATTGTTGATTTAGTTAATTTTTTAAGACCAATTGATCATCCAATGGAACGTGATAAAATTTTTACTTCGGAAAAAAATTATGAGATGAAAATAAAATCTGGTGGAATGGATTATTTTAAAAAAATGGCGAATGGATATATATCTCATGTACGTGGGTCTGATCCATTAGTATTTGCTAAAAAAATAGAAAAAGGAGAAAAATCTGATGGTTTATTATTTACCAAAGTTACTAAATGTAAAATGATGGACTTTCAACGTTCATTATATGATAAGACAAAAGTAGATGCACAAGAAGATGCTCTTGATAGGAAAGCTGCAGCAGTAGCGAACTTTGTATTTCCCGTATTATCATCTGACAAGAAAACAATTGAACCTGCATCTGGAAATGATGGATTAAATCTTATAAAAAATCAATTAAAAAGTTTTCCAGAAATAGTTAATAAAATAATAGCTACCAATCTATTAAAATTAGATAAAGATACACAAATCATTGGATTAACACCGGATGGCCAAAATATTACTGGTAAATTTTTACATAAATCTTATTTAAAAATGTTTTCTACTAAATTTTATAAAGCATTAAAAAAAATAAATAGACTTACAGTTGATAAAAAAGGAGCTCGTACCGCATTTATATATTCTAATCTTGTACGAGTAGGTATTGATATTTTTGCCCAAATTTTAATACAAAATGGGTATCTAGAATTTCAAGAGGATATGGCTTCATATCAAATTCAACCAGATACAGTATGTTATTACTGCGGTATATCATATAAAGATCATACTGCAAAAAAAGAAAAGAAAAAGGATGATTCTGCATCATCGACTGAATATAAAAAAAATAATATACCAAATCATCAGTTTTATCCAGCAACATTTATTACAGTTACAGGAGGTGGTGATGATTCGGCTGCCGATATTATTCCAGAAGAAAAAAAACGTATTCTTGATACATATTTTAATTCAATTGATAATAAAGAAGGTAAATACCTTAAATTAATTTTAGGTTCAAAAGTTATGAACGAAGGTATTTCTCTTTCAAATGTTGCAGAAGTACATATTCTTGATGTATATTATAATTTTGGAAGGGTAGACCAAGTTATTGGTCGCGCTATTAGATGGTGTTCACATTATAGACAAATGTCTGAAAATAATAAATATCCTTATGTTAATGTTTATAAATACATTGTTTCTATAGAAAAAGGATTGTCAAGTGAAGAAGATTTATATAGAAAAGCAGAACAAAAATATTTATTGATTAAAAAAATAGAACGTACTATGAAAGAAATTGCGATTGATTGTCCTCTTAATATTGCCAGTAATATTTTCAAAGAAGAAGTAAAAGAATTTGATAAATGTGGTGAAAAAGGTAAACCAGAATGTCCACAAATTTGTGATTTTGATAAATGTGAATTTAAATGTGATAACATTAAATTAAATTCGGAATATTATGATCCTGATAGAAAAATATATAAAAAAGTAAATAAGATAAACTTAGATACTACTACTTTTTCAACTGGATTTGCTAAATCAGAAATCGAATATTGCAAACGAAAAATAAAAGAATTATATATTATTGGATTTATGTATACACTTGGAGATATATTAGCATATGTAAAAAATTCATATACAGAAGATAGACGAGATTTATTTGATGAATTTTTTGTATTTAAAGCATTAAATGATTTAATTCCTGTTACTGAAAATGATTTAAATAGTTTTATGGATACTGTTATTGATAAAAATAATAGAACAGGATACTTATTTTTTGTAGATAAATATTATATATTTCAACCATTTGATGAAAATGAAGATGTTCCAATATATTATAGAACTAAATATATCAAACCAATATCACAATCAATATCCTTATCTAATTATCTGAAAAATAATGATTTATATAAAATGTACAAAGATAAAAAATTATTTGAAGAAGACAATGAAATTGATGAAGAAACAAGAAAAGAAAACGAATATGATTTTGATTCAATTATGGAATATTATGATAATAGAGATGAATTTAAATATGTTGGTATTATTGAAAAAGATAAATCACGTAAAAAGAATTTGGAAACTGGATTAGATCAAGATGTATTTAAAATAAGAGAAAAGAGAGCTAAAATTTTAGATAAAAAACGTGGTACCGGTATACCATCATTAAAAGGTGCAGTTTGTACTACTAGAGAAAAAGGATATATTGCAAAAGTTATAAAAGAACTTAAAATAAATACAAAGGAAAATACAAGAGAAACATTATGTGATATAATTAAAAATAAATTATTAGAATTAGAAAAATATTCTACTGGAGTGGATAAGAAAACTTATATTATGGTCCCATCTAATCATCCATTATATCCATTCCCATATAATCTTGAAGATAGAGCAAATAATATTAAACAACAAATTAAAGAAATTAATAGTAAAATAAGTGTAGAAACTAAAAAACAAAAATCAGGAGATTTCTTTACTATTAATATTCATATTAAAGATGATGCAAATGTAAAAAATAATATTGATAAGATGTTAGAAATTTTTGAAAAATGGTCAGCCGAAAAACAAAAAGATGATTATGTTATTGTATTAGGTTAGTTTTTTTATCCCTTAACTGCCTAATAGGTGTTTAAACACCTAGGCAGTTAAGACTCCGAAAGAATTTGTTGAAGACAAATTCTTACGCTAACTTTAACTTTTATATTTTTAGCCGTCGAATAAAGGATAAAAAAAATTGATTAAATTATAATATAATTAACTATAATTAATTATAATTAAGTTAACTATAATATTATATAATAATAATATATATGATAAATAATCCGTATATATCTACTTATCTAACTGGCAATGTTCGTATACTACCACGTGAAATGGACAATAACATTCGCAAATATATAAAATTAAACCTTGAAAAAGAACATAATAATAGATGTTATCAAGATTATGGATATATTGTTAAAATTCATGAATTAGAATTAATAAATGATGGTCGTATTATACCAGAAGATCCAATGTGTTGTGCTAAATATGATGTTAAATTTCTTTGTACATTGTGTCGTCCAATAAATAATACATATATTATTGCACAAATAAATGGTATAACTGATAAACTAATTATATTAAAAAATGGACCTTTAAATATAATTATCAAACCATTTAATAGTTTAAACAAAGATATATTTACATTTAACCAAAACTTTTCATCATGGATTGCTAAAAAAAATAATGGAAAAAAAGAAACAGATAAAAAAGAACAAACTTCTCAAAAATATATTATTTTAAAAAAAGGAACATATGTTAGAGTAAAAATTACAAGTAAAAAAGTAATAGATAAATCAAATGAAATTATTTGTTTTGGATTTATGGAAGATATTGCAACGGATACTGAAATAGAAACACATATCCGTCAAATATACGAACCTAAAAAATTTGATTCGATTGATGAATTTTTAGATGTAGAAAAAAAAATACAAGATGCTATGTTAGAAAATACAGAATCATCGAATATAAATACAGAAAATTCAGCAGATATGAATAACGATTTATAAGTTTCTAAAAGTTTCTAAAAAATTTTATAAATTTTATTTAAAGAATTATTCATTATAATATAATAATGAATAATAAAAAATATAATTATTCACATAAAAATAATTATGAAAAAGAACCTATAACTAGTTGGGGAATTATATTACTTGATGTTTCATTATTAAATAATAAGACTATAAATCATAAAAAAATAAATTTAAAACATAAAATACCAAATATTTGTTTACAAAATAAAAACGATCTTGAAAAAATTAGCACATATATGCAAAATATAAAATTTTTATTAATACAACGTAGACATTCGATAGGTTTTATGGATTTTATTCGTGGTAAATATAAATTAGATAATGTTGACCAAATAAATTCACTTTTTCAGTATATGCACGAATCAGAAATAGAATTATTAAAAGTAAAGACTTTTGAAGAATTATGGAAAGAAATATGGAATCACGATAAAAACCGTATTGATAACCTCAAAAAAGAATTCATAATTGCTCAAGATAAATTTAATAAAATAAAAAATGGTATATCTGGAATAGATATAGATTTAGATTTAAATTTTTTTATAACAAATATAAAACCATTATATAATTTTTTAGAATGGGGGTTTCCAAAAGGTAGAAAAGATAAAAATGAAACTCCTTTAGAATGTGCATTACGTGAATTTTCTGAAGAAACAAATATAAAATTAGAAAATATAAATATAATAAATGATTTAGAACCAATAGAAGAAAATCTAATTGGTACAAATGGTGTCCCATATAGACACATATATTATATTGCTGAAATAAAGAATAATACTGATTTAGAAATAAAAAATAATAATGAAATAGGAAATATTGGTTTTTTTCAATATAATACTGCTCAAAATTTATTACGAGATTATCATATAGAAAAAAAAAATATATTAGAACAAATATATATGTATTATTTAGAAATTTTATTAGAATCCTAAAATAGATTCTTAAAATTAAAAATTAATTTTAAGAGTAAAATATATATGAGTAATACTGATTATAATAAATTATTTAGTTCAATAAAAAATAATGAATGGGATATTTTAAAAAAATATATAAATGATAATACTGATATTGATCTAAATTTACGCGATGATACGCAAGAGTATCTATTATATTATGCTATTTTATATAATAAATTAGATATTGTAAAATTATTAGTTGATAGGAATGCTAGAATTGATATAACTGATTCAGAAGAACAGTCTTTATTATATCTAAGTATAAAATATGGTTATGATGATATTACAAAATATCTTTTAGAAAAAAATAAAAATGCTATAGGGATTAATATATTAGATATTAAAGATAAACAAAAAAAAATACCACTCCATTATGCAATTCAAAAAAAAAATATAAATATGATAGAAAAATTATTAGAATATAATTCTAATCCAAATACATTTGATATAAATGGTTATAACTCATTACATTTATCTATATTTACAAGAAATATTGATATTGTTAAAATTATTTTAAAATATATTGGAAATATTAATGCACGTTCTAAAAATGGTGAAAGTGCTTTACATTTAGCAACAAACTTACGTTTAACAAATATATGTATTTTATTGATTAACAATAATATAAATATTAATATACAAGACTATTCCCACGAATTTAGTGTAATACATTACGTTGCTACTATAAATCAAATTGAATTATTAAATAAATTAATTGAAAAAAAATGTAATATAAATATACAAGATGTTTTTGGAAATACTGCACTACATTATGCATTTATTGAAGAAAATTATAGTATAGCATCGATATTAATGTCTGTAGATAATATAAATTATAATTTTTGGAACATCAATGGTAAATTACCATTTCATATATTTTTAGAAAATTATAATGAATCAAATATAGAAATTTTTGAAAAACTACTTGAAAAAACAAATTTAAATATAAAAGATCATAATGGCAATAGTTGTTTATTTTACATTATAAATCTAAATTTATGGAAACAATATAAGCATATATTAGAAAAAAGAAAAATTGATATTTTTAGTAAAAACAAACAAGATATAATGATTATAGATTTAATTAAAGAAAAAGATCAAGATGAATTTATTAATTTAGTTGTAAAATCATATTTTAATAGACTACGTAATAAACCTGATTTGTTTGAATTAGAATGGGAAAATATATGCAGTAAAGAATTTGATAAACCAATAAAATTAAAAACGAAGACAGTAAATAATAAAATAGAATTAGAATCTGAATGTCAAAAGATTATAAAAAAAAATATATTAGAAAATATTAATAAAATAAAAATAGGAGAAAAAATGTGTAATATAAGATCTTATCCTTCAATAAAAAATAAAATTTGTATAAATATAAATGAAGGAGAGCCTTTATCTATGTGTACATTTACGGGTAATACTTTAGATGTATTATTAGGATTAATTTATTTATTGAATAAACATAAAAAATCATGTTCTACATTAACAACTGAATTTATTGAAAATAAAAGTATACAAGATTTTTATAAATCAATGGGTATATTAATGAATTCTAGATCAGAATTTTTAAATTTTGAAATAATATGGATTAATTATAAATTATATGTAGTTGACCATTTTTTTGAACATATTAAAGAATGTATTGAGGCAGGAAAACAATTTATAATTTTACCATTAGGTATTGAATTAAAAGAAGGTTCACACGCTAATTATATTATATATGATGTTTTTAAAAAAGTAGTAGAACGTTTTGAACCTCATGGTTCAACTAGTCCACCGGGTGTAAATTATAATCCAGAATTATTAGATAAGATTTTATATTCAAGATTTAAAGAAATTGATGAAAATATTACATATCTAAAACCATCTGATTATTTACCAAAAATTAGTTTTCAGTTATTAGATATATTAGAAAATAAAAAGAAGAAAATTGGTGATCCTGGAGGTTTTTGTGCATTATGGGCAATTTGGTATGTTGATATGAGATTAACATATTCTAATTTAGAACCTAAATTATTAGTCGACCAATTAATAAAAACTATAAAAGAAAATAATATTTATGTCAAGAATATGATTCGAAATTATGCAGTAAATATTATTAAAGATAGAGATGAAATATTAAATTATGGTAATATTGATATTAATGATTGGTTAAATGATGATTATAATGATATAAATCTTGATAAAATTATCAATAAAATAAAAGAAAAAATTATTAACTTGACAAAAAAAAATATAATTTTATAATTTTTTATTTCTTATTTCTTTTTATTATTTTTTCTTTTATTTTTTTTATTTGATTCTTTTTCTAAAGCTTCTTTTGGAGCTTCTGCAACAACTTCTTGAGCTACTTCTGCAACTTCTTCTGCAACAACTTCTTGAGCTACTTCTGCAACTTCTTCTGCAACAACTTCTTGAGCTACTTCTGCAACAACTTCTGGAACAACTTCTTGAGCTACTTCTGCAACAACTTCTGGAACAACTTCTTGAGCTACTTCTGCAACAACTTCATGAGCTACTTCTGGAACTTCTTCAGGAACTACTTGAACTACTTGAACGACTTCTGCAACGACTTCATGAGCTACTTCTGGAACTTCTTCAGGAACTACTTGAACGACTTTTGGAACTACTGGAACAACTTTTGTTTTTGCTTTTTTAATTGTGGGGATTAAAATATTTTCTTGATATTTTTTAACTACTTTTATTTCAGTTTTAACTTCAGTTTTAACTTCAGTTTTAACTTCAGATTTTACTTCTTCAAGTTTTCGCAATTTTTTTTCAGTAGTTACAATTTTAAATTTTTTATTTTGTAATAAATTTTTTACAGTATTTACATTCATTTTATATAATATAATATAATTTATAAAAAAAATTATTTGAATTTTCTATATAATAAAAATAATACTATTAATATTATTACTAATATAAAAATTATATATTTATTAAAAAATTGTTGTTTATCATTATTATTTTTATCAAACCGATATTCCTCTAAAAATTCTTCTCTAGTAAATCTTTTTTTTCCTGTTTCCATATTAACTATATTATGTAAATCAAATAACCAGAATATTAATTTATCTCTTGATTGTAATATTTCATCAGTAAGTGGTAGTTCATTTTGATGTCGTTTATAATTTATTCTACATTTTTCACAAGGTAAATAATCACCAATCATATTAAAAAAATTTTTTATTTTTTGTTGTTCATCAAAATTTGGATTATCTGGGTATGATAATGTTAAATAATGCATATATTTCCATAAATGTTTACCCCATAAAACCGGATTTATATTATAAAACATATATATTATATATCGAAAAAATTATATATTTAACTTTATTATCTCATTATTTGGATTAATTAATTCTATAACACATTTTTTTTGATTCATAAAATGTTTAATTTGATTTAAATTATTTATTTTATGGCCAGATATTTTTTTTAATAATAAAAGAGATGTATTATCTATTTTATCATCATTTGCCAAATATAATATTTTTTTATTTGTATAAATATTTTCATAATCAATATTATGAATTTTTTTTTTAGTATGTATTTTAATTAAATATTCTTCAGATAACTCTCTAAAACATAAAGTTTTAATTATAATTTCTTTATTATTTTCTTTTATATTTATTTTAATTTTATTTTCAGTAAATTTTTCTATTTTATAATTAATAATAACTTGTTTTTTTGTTTTACATGTATTCCTATAAACTATAATATCGATATTTTTTTTATCATATAATAACAAAAAAGTCGATATTGTTATATAATGTTTATATTTTTCGTAATATAACATTCCAAATTCATCAATATCTATATTATCTATTTTTATTATAATATCATTTTTATAAAATGAATTGTAATTATATTTAATAATATTTTTTGACATATTTATTGGAAAATATCTAATACCATTATAATGATTTTTTAATAAATCATATATTAATTCTAATGGCATTATTTCAATATCATTACCATTCTGAGAAATTAATAATCCAAAAATTTCATTATTTTTATAACATATACTTCCACTTAGACCTGCTAAATCCGATACTTCATTATAATATTTATTAAAAATCAAATTAAATTTACCTAATATAATTTCTGGTAAAATATTTGATTTTAAAGATGTATTCTCAATTTTATTTAAATTTAATACCAAATTAGATTTAAATATTTTAAATTGAGTATTGATATAATTATTCATATTTGCTATTTGCATGTATGTAATACTATCATTAAATTTAGTTAAAAAGTCAACAATATCTCCTTTATATCTATTTTTTATTAATATAATTATATCATATTCTTCAAGAGAATATAATACATTATATTTTATTTTGTTTATATATATATTGTCACCAGTAATTATATGATGGAGTGTTAATATATATTTATCAATAATTAATCCATTTCCATTCGGTTCTATATCATCATTTATGAATATATCACATTGATCAATATTCTTGTTGGTTAAACCAATAAATTGTAATAGTGAGTGCAATGTTTCCATTGTTTATATTATGATTTAAATATGAACTAATCTATAAGTGAATGAGATTTTCAATTTTTTTATTTGTTTTAGCAAATAAAAAAATAGAGGCAAAAAAATATAAATTTTTAATTTTATATTTTTAGGGTTGCGTCAATTTTTTTATTTGTTTTAGCAAATAAAAAAATAGAGGCAAAAAAATATAAATTTTTAATTTTATATTTTTAGGGTTGCGTCAATTTTTTTATTTGTCTTAATTTGCTAACTAAAATTTATTTGTCACAATCATTTAATAATTTAGTAAAAGTTTCTTTAAACTTAATTATAACAGAATAATCTTTTGATAAAGGTGCTTTATATTTTATTTCTGTAACTAATTTTTGAACAAATCTATCTATTTTAACTTCATATTTTACAACAATATGTTTTAGTCTATCCTTATTATAAATATCATCAAATAATGACAAATATGTTTTATCTAATTTAATAATATTATAAATAGTATTCTTATCCGGATTAATTACATCAAAATATATATAATCTCTAATATTATCTCTATTCATATATGTAGTATCTATATATGTTTTTCTATTTTTTTCTAATGTTTTAGTTTTATCTAAATGATAAATATTTGTTGCATATGGATAATATATTAATAAATACGAATCTGTTGTGTTAATATTCAGGGCAATATTATATGGATTACTCAATAAAAATGATATCTTAAATGAATCATAATTACTATATTTATTTCTATAAATTTCAGAATATGTATTCAAAAAATTTGAATAATCTTTATTTCGTTTATCCAAATAATATAAACTTTCTTTAATATCATTTATTTTTTTATAATTATTTACAATTGTATTTAATGATTTTTTATTTAAAAATATATCAATATTAATTTCATAATCATCGCATAATTTTTTATATTTTTCAAAATCATTCATTAATGCTGTTTTTAATTTATATAGTAATTCTTGTATAATTGTTTCTCTATCAAACCCATCAAATTCTTCATTATCATCGTGTTCTCTTAATTTCTTTAGGATATCGCCACTGTTTATTTTTTTATTATTGATTATTAATGATTCATTTGCATATTGTTCTAAATTAAACAAATCTTTATAATTAACACCTTCTAATAAGCTTAATAAATGATTTATCATTATTTCAATATCCGAATCAGTTTTTTCATATTTTCCACTATATTTTATTTTATTAATTATTACATTCCCCAATTCATCTCGTTTTGCAAATTTCATAATATCATTACTACAAGCTTCTAAAATAGAAATTGCAAATAACATCTTTTCATAAGATCCTGTTAAAATACTATATATAATACATTTTGTATTTTTAGTATTTTTTAATTTAAATTTTTCAATAATCTCGCTCATATTAATTCCTTCATCTGTTTTGTTATAATTTTTATCAATAAAATTATTCATTTTAAAATCCATAATAAAACTATCAACTTTTTCAGATTCAATTTTGCCAGTTTTTTTATTAATTATCTTAATTTCTGATTTTTCTGGATTTTTTGGTTTTATTATTTTTCCATTTATATTTCTTTCTAAAATTAATTCATCTGGATGTATAATATAAAATTTTCCTTCTGCATCATATAAATCTTCAATAGAATATCCAGTTTCATAATATTTTGGTACATAATATTCAAATGTATAATCATTATATTCTGGATTTCCTTTATATTTAAACTCACCATCTGTTGTTTCATAATTTAATTTAATTATATCATATAATTTGTATTTATTAATTATAAATTCTACTTCATTTGTATTATTTTTTAATCTTGTATATATTTCATTACTTACATTTTCTATACTAAAAGCATAAGGTATTTTATTTTTACTAGTTTTACCTTTTTCATATATAAAATATGCTTCACCTGGTTGAGTTCTTCCAACGCGACCTTTTCTCTGAATTCTACTAGTTTCACTTATTTCTTCTAATATTAATTTTTCACTACGGCTTTTATAATCATATGTCATTGTTTTACGTGTACCTGTATCAACTACATAATATAATCTATTAATTGTAATTGAAGCTTCAGCAATATTAGTTGCTACTAATACAAAATTAGTATATGATGATTTTCCAGATGTTAAAGAAGGAATATCATTAAAATTTTGTTCACGATCGTCAATTCTAAGAGAATCAAATTCTTTATCGATATTTTCTATAAAATTTCTTTTATCATCATTTAATGATGAATAAAATGGTAATGCTATCCAATTATCCTCTATTGACTTATTTAATTCTTCTATTAACTCATTAATATCTTTTTCACCAGGTTGAAATACTAAAATATCACCTTTACTTGATTTAATTAATTCTTTTATTAAATTAACTATATCATAATTTGGTTTATAATATTCTCCTACACTAAATCTAGTACCACTACTTGGTGGAGAAATATCATAACGTCTATCTACATTAATTCTATCTAAATTCTTATCTTGTAATGTTATATCAAAAGGATATTTTAAATTATCATTTATACAACGGTAATAACGTCTATATACTGGTTCATCATCTTCTAATGTAGCACTGAGAATAACTAAACGAATACTTGGATTATAATATACATATAATCGCATTATTGTTAATAATATATCCATATTCTTGTTATGTTCGTGCGATTCATCAATTATTATTACATCGTATAAATTTTGATTTGTAACTGATGATTTATCAAAATTTGTTCTTTTAAAATGCGGCAATACATCTCTAAATTCCTGTACTAAAGAACCATCGGTTATAAATTTTAATACCAAACCATATATACTTTTAACGTGTTTACTCTCTTGGTGTTGCATTTGTACATTATAATTATCTGTAGTACTTGTAGAAATATCATCGTCTTCATCTTCTTTATTATATGTATCATTGTAAATTGGTAAACCTAATTGTGATGATACTGTTTTAGCTCCGTTTTTAGTTGGGGTTCTACGTGGTTGAGTACAAACAACATTTCCAAATGAATTATAATTTATTGCTTTCAAATTATATAAAAATAATTTTGGTACGTGAGTTGATTTACCAACACCAGTTGCACCAGATATAAACGATACTCTATTATTTATAAAATGATGAACAAATCCAATTTGCGATATCCAATTCATACCATCCATATTATACCATGCATCATTTGTAATTTTCTTAATATAATCTTCTGAATTTATATAAATTTGTTCAGTAAGATAATAATGTGCATTTTTAAATACATCTCCTTCTGTATTACCTAAAATATCATTTTTTAATATATTATGAACTTTTGTATTTTCTGTCATTTCTTTTGTTAATTTAAAACATCTTAATTTGCTTAAAACTCCTTTTGCAATCAATGCATTACAAACTAAATATGACAAATCGTCAGAAATTTTATTATAAATTTCTATATTTATAACAGAAACATTTATGTTTTTATCAATAAATCCTAATTCTTGTTGTGATCTTAAAATTCTACTTATATTAAACCATGATAAAGGTGATATTTTTTTATTTAATCTTTCTTTTATTATTTTTTTATTTTCTTTACTTAATGATTCCCAATGTTTATCCAATAAAATATAATTTTTTCCTTTTGTAATATGTGATAATGATTTTGCAAAATTATATAAATTTTTATCTGAAAAATCTGCTCGATTTTCACCACTGTTTATACCAAATAATATTGTTTCATTTATTTCATTTTTTGTTAAATTTAATAATTTATTACTATAAATTGTCATTTTAAATTGTTGTAATATATCTCTAAAAAAATCATATATATATTCTGAACGTATAGATTTTAATACTATTTCAATATTTTTAATAGTAAAATTTGCAATATTTTCTTCATCAATTTCATCTAAATCTTCTGATTTTATTTTATTTGTTATCATACTAACATATCCAGATTTTTTTACATTTTTTTTATCTTTAAATCTATATTCAAAACTAATGATAATAGCTTTCATTAAATTTGATAATGATAAACTTGCAATTGTATAATCATTTAAATTAGTATTACTGCTAATTGTAATATTATTATTTGATAAAAATGCATTTTTTAATATATCCCATTGTTTTGTAAAAAATTTTCTCTCATCATCTTGTAAATTTATCCACTTATTATCATTCAGTGCTTTGTACATGATATTAAAATTTCTATTTGAAAATAAATCATGTAATACACTTAATGCAGATACTAATTTATTTGCAGATGATGCATATAAATCAAAAATTAATAATTTAATTGTTTTAATTTCATCATATAAATAATTACGGCAACAATTATAAATATCACCAATATACAAAGATTCTAAATGTTTTTTTTGTATATCATTTATATTATTTGATGAAATTAATTCTAGATCATCAATGATATCATAGTATTTTTGTTCAAACATTAATTCAGATGTATTTAATACTAATTTATGATTCTGTAAAATTTCCGTATATGTAATTGGAATTATATTAATCCAATTAACATATAATTTATGCGACATCATAATTAATGATTTTATTAATAACATAAAATTTTGTTCTATATGTTTATCATTATATTCTATTTCACTTGATATAATTTCATTATCTATAATTTTATTTTTACATCTATTATATTGAATATTTGTAAATATATATTTTGGTTCTTCTTTATTAATATCAATATCTTCTATTTTATCAGTATACATAGTTTTAAAAGATTTTAAATTGTTTCTAGGTACATTAATATATGGTAATATTAAAGAACTTAACCATTTTATATTTTCATAATCATTTTGTGTTAATTGCATATACAATTCATCAGTTGTCAAATTATATTGATATGCTATAATCTCTATTAATTTTGTTGTATATTTATTTATTAATTCTAAATCTATTTGATTTAAATTTTTATATAAATTATTTAATCCATCATTTATAATTAATCGTAATTCATTAATTGAAAACATATAAATTTATTTGAGAAAAATTTAATTGTTTATTATATATGGAGCAATTTATAAAATCTAAAAAATATCCTAAAAGTATCTCTGGTAAACAGTGTATCGGACCGTGCTATAAAAAAAATACAAAGGTAATACATCCTTTATATTTAAATATAATTTCAAATGTAAATGATTTTTGTCCTATAAACAGAATAGAACAAACTATAAATGGTAAAAAAGTAATAATAGATACAGATGAATGCAATGATATAAATAATATTAAAGAATCGGAAAATATAAATAGTTATGATTTATTATTTCCATATGTTGATTTTAATTCTGAATTATTTTTAAATATATTTTATAATATTAATACTTTTAGTGAAATTATTCAATGGTTATCTAATAATCAACATCAACCTATTGATTTAAAAGAGCGTATTTTGAATTTAGGTATAGATACATTTATAAAAAAAATAGATCTAATAGAAATTAATGATAATACTATAATTGATTTAATATATGAATTATTTAATAAAAAATATTTTAATAAAATTATTCTACCATTTTTTCAATATATAGATGTTACTGATAAAATTACAAAATTAGGGTTTAATGATAAAAAAGATACTGATGAAACTATTATAATAAAAACAAATTATATAAAAAAAAATATTTTAAATATAATTAATATAAGCAATTTTATTAGAGTATTTTTTGATAAAAAAATCGAATTATCGGTAAATGAAAAATATACGTCAGTAATGGCTGATGGTTTTACAAAATATATAATTAATAATATTAAACAAAAATTTATTAAATAATTTTTTTTATATTATATATTATATATGTATCAACCTTTAACTACAACCGTATCAATGGTTTCACCAACAATGGTATCACCTGTATCACCATTAACTCCTCTTACTATAACTCAATCTCCGGTATCATCAATAACACAATCTATATTATCACCTTTATCACCTTTGTCACCAAGTGTTATAACTAATTACAATCCTCTTACTGTAGTTTCACCAATTGGTCCACCACTTTTATATACACGTCCAGGTGGTTATTATCTTGATATTGATACCGGTATTAATGATAATTATATTGTCCAACGTGATGTTACAAAATATTTAAGATATAAAACTCTTGATAAATGGGTCTATACCGAATTTCCCCATTTACTAAAATATCTTGTTGTTGAAAAAGATAAAGTAAGACTCGTTAAAAGTGAATCGGAACGTGAAAATAATAAAGTTTCTAAAGATCCTGTAGATGTATTATCCGATAAATCTGAATTTATTGAAAAAAATATATTAACTGAAGAATCAATGAGAGAAGTATTAATAAGAATTATGCGCGAAACTGGTATTAAATGGTATGATTTACCATATAAAGAACAACTTGTAATGGATGTCATTGAAAAATACATTGAAAAGAAATTAAAAAAAATGATGGAATAAATTAAAAAGTTAATCATAATCCATTTGTTCTCGAAAATCTTTTTTATAATTTTCATAATATTGTTTAAAATCTTTTTCATAATTTTCTATTCGTTCGCATTCATAATCTTTATAAATATCTTGTATTGTATCATCGTCTGAATAATAAATATGTTGTCGATTACATTCCATTTGCATCTATTCATCTGTAATATGTTCTTTTAGACAATTACAATTTGAAATATGCTGTGAACATTGAATACATACTGTTTGGAATTCTTCTTTATCAAATGCGTGTGCATAATCTGTATTTGTATTTATAGATTTTAAATTAATATCCGATAATACATATTTCATATTATAATGCATACATCTACATCCATTTTGAGTATAATTATTATATTTATAACATAGTTCACATTCAGTTTCTTTTGTTATTTTTGCACATTCATAATAAATAGAATGGGTAATTTTACACAAATTACATTGAAACATTGCCCAAAGTATTGCACTACATTGACAAACAGATACAAGGTCGGTACAAAAAACACATGTTTTTATTTCAATATTATCTAATATTTGTATATCACAATTTAGTGAACAACGACATAGATTATTTAATTTACCGTAATAACAAATATTACAAATTTCTGGTACAAATTTTGACTTTTTTGTTTGTTTGTGTGTAAAATCACGAGTAATCTGATTAACTTTTATCATATTGTAATCATTGTCTTTATCATAATCATCATATTCATTAAACGTAGTATCATAATGATCATCATCATACTTACGCTTAGATTGAGCCATTTTGGTATATATTATTATATAATTTATATAGTAATATATAATCACTTATAGTTTCAATTTTTTATATTCAAAGAATATAAAAAATTCAAAGACTAGAAAAAAATACAAAAAAAGTATTTATGTATACTAAAATATATCATAATTAACTATATAACATAGTTAACTATATAACAATTTAAGTTAACTATATAACAATTTAAGTTAACTATATAACAATTTAAGTTAACTATATAACAATTTAAGTTAACTATATAACAATTTAAGTTAACTATATAATAATATGTCAATTACGGAACGTTATATTTATGAACATAAAAAATACAAAAAACAATACGGCGATAAAGCATTAGTATTAATGCAGGTTGGTTCTTTTTATGAAATGTATTCTACTGAGACAGAAGGACCCGATTTAAAATATGTGGCAGATCTTATTAATACTGTATGTACTCGAAAAGATAAATCTGTTCGAGAAGTATCAATGTCTAATCCATATCTTGTTGGTTTTCCAATGGTAGCAGTAGATAAATTTGTTTCAATATTAATACGTAATGGTTTTACATTAGTTATGATTGACCAAGTTACACCTCCACCAGATCCAGTACGTAAAGTAACCAATATATATTCACCATCAACTTATATTGGTACTACAAATACAGTAGATACAAATTATGCGGTTTGTATATATTTTGAATATGAACAACAAAAAAATAATAATAATCTGTTATGTGTTGGATTAAGTGCGATTGATATTTCTACTGGAAAAGTATTAATTGATGAAGGTATCTCAACTATCTCTGACACTGAAATAGCATTTGATTCGGCTATTAAATTTATATCAACATCTCAACCAAAAGAAATATTTGTTGTGATGAACGGTAGTGGTAAATATGATATTAAACAACTGATTAATTTACTACAAATAAATGATAATATTGTAAATATTAAAAAATACGATGATAAATATTCTAAAATTAAATTTCAATCAGAATTCTTATCTCAAATTTATGGAAATAAAATGAATATGTCTATTATTGAAAATCTTGACCTTGAAAAAACACCATATGCGAGATTAAGTTTAATCATGTTGATTGATTATATTCGTAATTATTCTGAAAATCTAATTAAAGATTTATCTGAACCACAAATTAATATTGATTCACATCATATGATTCTTGGTAATAACGCGACATATCAGCTTTCCATATTAGAAAATGATTCTTTTAATTATCTAAATGGTACAAAATTTAAATCTTTATATGATGTTGTAAATAATGCAAAAACACCAATGGGCAAAAGATTTATTAAACATATTCTTTGTAATCCTCTTATAAATGATACAAAAATAAATGAATATTATAATCTTACCGAATTTCTTATTACAAATAATCTTCATCAAAAATATGCAGATAAATTAAAAAATATTATTGATATTGAGAAATTTAAACGTAAAATGAATATGAAATTACTTCAGCCATTTGAATTATGTGATTTTATTGAATCTATTACATTTTGTAAAGATATTATTATAAATACTATTAATGATAAAATAAATATTCAGGATGAAACAAATTTAAATTTAATTAATAAATCTATTGATGAATTTATAAATTTTTGTAACCAAACTTTTATTATGAATGAACTAAAATCAAATATTCTTAGCGACATTAAGACAAATCTATTTAAAAATGGATATAATAAAGATATTGATATTTTATATAATGATTTTCAAACTGAACATTCTTTATTAGAATGTATCCAAATACAATTTAATAAAATATTAATTGATTACCAAAAAAAACCAACTAAATCTGCTAAACAAACAAAATCTGCTAAACAAACAAAATCAACAAAACAAGTTAAAAAATCTGAAAAAAATGATTCTGAAGAAAATTCCTCATCATATATTAAGATATCAAATAAAGAATCTGAAGGATATTTTTTAATCATGTCAAAACCACGTTATGATATAATTAAAAAGAATTATGAAAAATCAAATGAAAATATTAAAGTAGGAGATAAAGATATTAAATTTACTGATCTTGAAGTAAAAGATTTAAAAAATTCTATCAAAATTTTTATTAAAAAAAATGATGATAATAAAACAGATTTAAAAAATAAAATAAATAAAATAAATAAAAAAGATGATGATATTGCCGATATAGAAAAAAAACTTTTAAATATAGTATCTAAAACCTACCAAAGCTCATTAAAATTTATTTATGATAAATATAATGATATGTTTATTAAAATATGTGAATATATTATAAAATTAGACTATGTCGCATCAAATGCAATTACTGCAAAATTATATAATTATGTTAAACCAACACTTAGTAAACTAAACAATAATAGTAAACTAAACAATAATAGTAAACTAAATAATAATACAAATTTTATTAAATGTAAAC
>Ga0194133_10002040_pt1 | contig 32627 bp, 25 predicted proteins | sample TA2KigOf40mmetaG_FD_155448 | JGI IMG/M metagenome (GOLD analysis project Ga0194133, IMG submission 155448) | Freshwater microbial communities from Lake Tanganyika, Tanzania - TA2015055 Kigoma Offshore 40m | ecosystem: Environmental > Aquatic > Freshwater > Lake | place: Tanzania: Lake...
GATGATCTTGATCCATATGATGTGGATTGGCAAGAAAAGATCAGCAAAGCTCTTGATTTACAACCTGAGGAAACTGTCAGTGTTGCGAAGATTAAGGAAGAAGATGACGTGTGGTAAAGTGGGTAAATACTAAAACCCTCCCTAGGGAGGGTTTTTTATTATTTTGTTTTTAGTTTTGCAACCTTTGTCTCAAGTTCTTCAATACGTTTCAAGGCTTCCTGTAGTGCAGCAGTTAATACAGGAACAACGTGTCTGGGATCTACACCTTGAGGAAGAATATTTCCATCCTCGTCAACTTCATCTTTTGTTCCAGTTACAGCTAGAGGAACAACTTCTTGGAGTTCATGAGCAATAAAACCTTCAGCAGAGTCCCCATTAATAATCCAATCAAAGGTACATGGTTTTAGACTTAAAACTCTATCAACAGAACCTGTAAGTGGTTGAATATTTGTTTTTAGCCTATAATCCGAAGTTCCAGTGTAACTAACTGTTGTAGAAGAAGCGAGTTGAATACCACCAATTACAGTGTCAGCATCTTGAACTCTCACAAAAAATCCACCAGTTGCACTTGCGTCTCCAGAGAAATCAAGATCTAATAATATGTTATTAGAACCAACACTAGTATCACTCGATTGAATAATTGCTGCCGGCACTCCTGAAGTTTGAGATCCAACAAGAACATGTAAATCTGAAGCGGAAGGAAGAGTAACTCCTATTCCCAAATTTCCAGAAATATAAGCATGACCAGATACTTGAAGATTCTGAGATGCAGTTCCTGTTAAACTTGTTGTGTTAACAAGTAAATATCCAGCAGAAACTGAGGCACCACCAGTTAAAGTCTCAAATCTCTTTGTACCATCAAAATAAAGTTCTGCACCACTTGAAGCACCAGTTGCAGCAAATACAGTTCTTAAAGTTCCACTTGAATTATCTGCTTGAAGTAAAATAGAACCAGAAGTTCGAGTATTTCGAATATAAATGTCACCTGCAGTATTTTGTTGATCTAGATAAGTATGAGATCCATCATGATATATTCTAAAATCATAATCAGTTGATCCAACACCTGTTCCAACCTCAAGCCCTACATTATCTGGCAATTTTAAATCATTTCTAAACGTGGATACTCCAGCAACACTGAATTGATTTGCAAATAATGAATTAGTAGAAGTTGTAATACCACCTAAAGTTGATGGGCCAACAACACTGAATTGATTTGCAAATAATGAATTAGTAGAAGTTGTAATACCACCTAAAGTTGATGGGCCAACAACACTGAATTGATTTGCAAATAATGAATTAGTAGAAGTTGTAATACCACCTAAAGTTGATGGGCCTACTACACTAACTTGATTTGCAAATAAAGTTCCCGTAGAAGTCGTTATACCACCTAAAGTTGATGGGCCAACAACACTTAGTTGTCTAGAAAATAGAGTGCCTGTTGATGTTGTAATTCCACCTAAAGTTGATGGGCCTACTACACCAAGTTGATTGACGAATAAAGTTCCCGTAGAAGTTGTAATACCACCTAAAGTTGATGGGCCTACTACACTAACTTGATTTGCAAATAATGAATTGGTAGAAGTTGTAATGCCACCTAAAGTTGATGGGCCTACTACACTAACTTGATTTGCAAATAAAGTACCCGTAAATGTAGAGATACCTATATGAGTAGAAACACCAGTAACATAAAGTTGCGTTGTAGAAGTTCCACTACCAGCAACTGTTAGAGTATATGTTGGATTCGTAATCGCTACACCAACTAACCCAGAAGATGTTGTAGTAATTATAGTTCCAATACCAGAACTATTAGGGCCCACTTCGAGCCCATTTTTGACTTTAAAGTTTTGATTAGCCAAGGTTCATTCTCCCTCTTGAGCTTTCAAGTATTTATGAAGAACCAATTCCAACAACGGACTCTAGATATTGAATTCTTTGAACTGCTTCTTGCAATGCAGCGGTAAGAACAACAACCATCTTAGCCGGATCAATCATTTGCGGAATCATATTACCTTCTTCATCAACTGCATCTTTAGATCCAACGACTGCTTCTGGGAATACTTCTTGAACTTCATGAGCAATGAAACCTTCTGATCTGACTTGACTTTCTTTCCAAGTAAACTCACATGGTTTGAACTGCATTATTCTTTCAATTCCATTTGTTGATGGAGTAATATCTTCCTTAAGTCGATAGTCAGAAGATGTTGCATATAGAACAGCAGTTGCAGAAGAACCAGAAATCTGTCCTGTTGGGTTGGTATTTTGATCTCTGAATCTAATATAATGAGCAGAAGATGCAGCACCAGACACATCAGCGTCACCAGAATAGAAGAGTTCTAAAAGAATTGCGTTGTGTGCTGCAGTTGCATTACTGTTTTGAATTCTAACTAATGGAGTTGTTCCCGAGTTGACTTCATGAACGTGCAATAATGTGCCTGGATTTGTAGTTCCGATGCCGACTAATCCATCACCCGTAATTCTCATTTCTTCAACATCAGCTGTTTCAAAAATAATTGGTTGAGATTGTTCAGTTATTAAATGGAGTGGGAGTGCATCCTCTTGAACTATAAAGAATCCATTTGTATCATGAGACTGAATGTAAGCATTTCGAGTTCCAGTAGATTCATGGAAAGAAATGTATGGATCACTTGCATTATCTTTAATTGCTAGATTTCCTGGAGTTGTAAATGTAGAGTTTGCAGTTGTATCACGAATTCTTATATTTCCTTGAACATCAAGTGCTGATCCAGGATTTGTGGTTCCTATACCAACAGATCCAATTCCAGTTATACGAACTTTTTCTGTTTGAGATGCTCCAATAGAAGAACCTTTTGTCCTGAAAGAAATATGACCAGAAAATGCTCCATCGTCAATAACTCTAATAGTTGCAGGAGCATTTGCATATCCTGCCTGAGAAGTTATATAGGTATCAAAATCTAAATCAACATATGATCCACCTCCACCAAGAGTATTATTTAATTTTAGTGCCGTTCCATTTGTTGTTATAACAACGTGAAGTTTTTCTATTGGATTTGTGGTTCCTATGCCGACAGAACCAGAAACATAAGCACCACCAGTAACTTGTAATCTTTGTGTTGAAGTTCCTGTTGAAGTTGCGGCACCAATTAATGTGTTTCCTGCAAAATAATTATTTGCTGCGGCAGTTGCAATATAAACACCATAAGGATTTGTGAGTCCTGTTGTAACATCATAAGATCCATAATACAAAGCACAAGTTCCAGAGACTGCTTGTGTAGTTGCTGCATCATTATCAATGTTTGCCCACACTGCAAAAATGTCAGTAGCCGTAGCAGTACCACCATCAATGTTAGTACGAGCTCTTATTCCTACCAAATCTCCTATTGTGCCTGAGGAGCCAGTGAGCGGTTGTGCAAGACTATATGTTCCATAATAATTTGTAATTGTTGATGTTGCAGTTGATTCTGTATTGTTATAACATCCATAATAGCTAGTAACAGTTCCAGAAGTATGATTTAATATTGAATTATTATACGCGCCTGCGACGAAATCACTGTCACCATTGACTCGAAGAACATTGTAAATTCCAAATGCTTGGTGTTCATTTGCTGTTGATCCAGAAGTAACATCAGATTTTGTGTGAACCAACAATCCAGCTTGTTCTGCATCATTTGCTGGAGGCGTCTGAGCGCCATTCATGTGGGTGTCAATGACAACAGAGTACGCACCTTCTGTTGAAGCATTATCAATAGTGTTAACTACATAAAGTTTTGTTCCATCATAGAATGAGTTTCCAATACCAATTACAGTTGATGTGGTTCCGATGCCAACACCACCAGAAACATAAGCACCACCACTATGAACTTGCAAGGTTTGTGATGCAGTTCCTGTTGAAGTCGCAGTTCCAATAAGAACAGGATAAGAACCAGTATGAGTTAGTGCAAGTCTATCAATAGCATTATTTGTTGCATTAGTCGTAAGTTGCAATGCGTATGGTGTTGTATTGTTTAATCTAACATTAAAATTACCTCCATCTGCGGTAATATCCCACATTGGATTGTTAGTAATTCCTGTTTCTTGTAAGGAAATCTGCGGCGCTGCGCCACGAACTAATAAATCAGTATCATCGATAAGTAATGCAGTGGATGCTGTACCAACAGCACCGATAATATGCAATTGAGTTTGTGGATTTGTGGTTCCTATGCCGACAGAACCACCAGCACTTACAACAACTGCTGAAGTTCCTGCTGCACCGACTTGTAATCTTCCTAGTGGATTTGTGGTTCCTATGCCGACAGAACCAGAGGCATTAACAACAAAAGGAGTTGCATCAGGGTTTGTTTCATCTTCTACTACAAGAGCATTACCAGAACCAAGTTGTGTAATTCTTAATGCATCAGAAGAACTATTAACTGATATGGTTGAAACACCAGAAACATTAAGTTGTTTAGAGAATAATGTGGTTCCTGTTACTGTAGTGATACCAGCGAAGGTAGAGACTCCAGAAACACTTAGTTGGTTGGTAAAGAGAGTTGATGTATTAGTTGTAATACCAGCGAAGGTAGAGACACCAGCAACACTTAGTTGGTTGATAAAGAGTGTTGATGTATTAGTTGTAATACCAGCGAAGGTAGAGACACCAGCAACACTTAACTGATTCGCAAAAAGAGTTGATGTATTAGTTGTAATACCAGCAAACGTTGATACACCAGAAACACTTAACTGATTCGCAAAGAGTGTTGATGTATTAGTTGTAATACCAGCGAAGGTAGAGACACCAGCAACACTTAGTTGGTTGGTAAAGAGAGTTGATGTATTAGTTGTAATACCAGCGAAGGTAGAGACTCCAGCAACACTTAACTGATTCGCAAAAAGAGTTGATTGGAATGTGCTAATACCCACATGAGTTGAGACACCAGCAACACTTAGTTGGTTGGTAAAGAGAGTTGATGTATTAGTTGTAATACCAGCGAAGGTAGAGACTCCAGCAACACTTAACTGATTCGCAAAGAGTGTTGATGTATTAGTTGTAATACCAGCGAAGGTAGAGACTCCAGTTACATTAAGATGTTGAGTTGTGGTAACACCAGAGACTTCTAAAGTCGTTAAAGTAGAGACATCAGTTACATTTAAGTTACGATTGACTTGAAGATCTCTAGTAACAGTAACGTCTTGTGGTGCTGTAAATTGGTTTGGAACGCTAAGTGTAGGTGTTGAACTTTCTCCAGTTCCATCAGTGACTGTGATTTGGTTTGATGTTCCAGTGATTGATTGGACATAATCACCAGTTGTGTCAGTTCCAAGAGAAACTGAATTTGGTTGAATGGTTGCTGCTAAAGATACATTATCAGTTCCATCAAAGAAAATGGGAGAAGCAACAACATCACCAGTGATTTCAAAACTTCTAGAAGTTGCGAGTTTTGTTGCAGTGCTTGCAGTTCCAGTGATATTGGTTGCGGTGATAACTCCTGTAATAAGAGCATCACCAACAACATGAAGTCTTGATGTTGGATTTGTGGTTCCTATGCCGACAGAACCACCAGCACTTACAACAACTGCTGAAGTTCCTGAATTGACTTGTAGAGTTCCTAGTGGATTTATGGTTCCTATGCCGACAGAGGTATTAATCCCGAGACTTCTATCGGAATCATCAACTGTAATTAAAGATGCAAGTTGGGATAACTCTCTGTTGTTCGACATTTAATTATAACTACTTTTTAGGTATTTATCGATTCCAATTGAGCCTTAAGACTTTCAACTTCTGCAGAAAGTTCTTTGACTGCATTTACTAAAACTGGAATCAATGCAACGTATTCCATTGCAAGTTTAGATGGTTCATCTTCATGATCTGGAATTAAATCATTCGTATCATAAACAGATTCTGGAACAATTGTTTGAACTTGTTGAGCAATAAAACCAATTCGTTCTCGATCTGGTTCTCTCTTCATCGAATACCTAACTGGATTGATATTTTTAATTTCTTCTAATCCATAAGGAACTTCTCCAAGAATATTTTTCAGTCTTTCGTCGGAAGTTTGATCACCAACAACAGTTCCAGATGTTGTTCCTAAATGTGTAATTGTTCCAGATGTTCTTAAATCATTAGTATTATCCACCCAAAAATAAATATTAGTACCATCTTGTTCTTCTAAAAAGAGAAAAGGTTGCGGATAAAGAATTCCCGAATGTTTAAAAGTTCCAAGAAAAGCCGATCTTGACACAGAAGACTGAGTAGCTGCATATCCAACGATTTGTATCATTGTATACTCACTGTTTGCCATTCCCCTTCCTTGTATTTCAATTCTACCGTCATTATTACTCACAATTTTAAGTAGTTCATCTGGATTTCTGGTTCCTATGCCGACATTACCAGTTGGAAGTATGCACATCCTCTCTACTGCGTCAACATAAGAAGTTGAATTGCTAGTAGTTAAAAATCGGATACCAGCAGGGCCCTGATCGACAGCATTTGCTAAATTTAGAGAGTTATCATTATCACCTGTAGTATTTCCCTGCCAAATTGCCGCTTCTTCTAAACCACCGTCTTGTCTGAAAATAATAAATGGATTATCTCCTTCATTATTATTATCAGTATCTGCTTCAAGTATCAGTCTACAATCGCCAGATGTTCCAGATGAAATATGTAACTGTCCCTGTGGATTTGTGGTTCCTATGCCGACAGAACCAGAAAAATAACCACCACCAATAACTTGAAGTTTTTGTGATGCTGTTCCTGTTGAGGTTGCTGTTCCAATTAAAAGACTTCCTCCACTTTTAAATACTAAAGAGGATGAAGTTGGAAGAGAACCACTAGGTCCACTTCTGAAATAAATGTCTCCATTATTTCTATGATCAAAGTATGCATTATTATCACCCCATCCAGTAATAGTAAGAGTTGTGGTAATGCCACCAGATGTTTGTAATCCCCAAATTAATGCTGATGTAGAATCAAATCCAATATTATATGCATTTGAATTTTGTCCATCAAGTCTATGATTATAACTAGTTCCTACTCCAATATCACCATAAACTTCTAACTTATTTGTTGGATTTGTGGTTCCTATGCCGACATTACCAGAAACATAAGCACCACCAGTCACTTGAAGTTTTTGTGATGCTGTTCCTGTTGAGGTTGCTGAACCAACTAAAACTTCCCCTCCATCTCTTAAAACTAACAGATGTGGATTTGTAGCTAAATTATTATCACTATCCACACCCCAACCAGTAGCTGAAACTGATAATCCAGCATACATCGATCCTGATGTGTTTCTATATTGAATCAAACTATTGTTAGCATTGGATCTATCAACTAAAATTACTTCTGGATCTGTCGAAATAACATGAAGTCTTGATGTTGGATTTATGGTTCCTATGCCGACATTACCAGTTGAAGTTATACGAACTCTTTCTGGACTACCAGTTCCAGCATGAAAAATAATATTATCACTTGTTCCTGATCTTATTCTTACATTATCAAAAGCATAAATTTCAGTATTTCTACCTTGAATCAGAGTTGTATCGAGATTACCACCTACTCCTGGAATTGCACTTGTTGTTCCATATCCAATAAAATGTTCAGTATCTCCACCTAGTCTTAATCCACTAAAGAATGTGTTAGCAACTCCAATATTAGTTCCACTATAAACAACTCGAATTACTTCAGTTGATCCAGATCCAACTTCAAAATCACCTTCAACTTGAAGTTTGAATTGTGGATTTGTGGTTCCTATACCAATTCGATCATTCGCAGTATCTACGAACAAGTTATTTTGAGAAACTAAGTCACCTGTTTGTCTAGACTTTGCCATTTATCTGAGCACTTTTTAAATATTTATTGATTTAATTATCATGCCCAACCACCAATAGAATCAGCAGGGCTTGACGAATGTTGGTTTTATGACTAGACTAGGTTTGTCTCCGTTGAAGAGAAGTTATACAGTAGGTCTAGAAGCTTCTAAGTGTGCTTGATAAGCAGCAATAACTTCTTCAGTCCATAAGGAAAGCATCGTTGGTTAAACGAGCACTAACAAAAGAATTAATGCCACTCACCAATTCACTTTTCTTGCAAGTCATGGTCTATAAAAACGACTATGCAATGTTAGCGTCTAATTCAGCCCAAGCAGCAGTGGCAATTGCTGCCACTTTAGGGTCTTCATTGGTCAAGTCATCACCAGGATTGATAACATGACGGTGATAGGTAGCAGCAATCTCTACACCATCTTTGAGAACTTGGTCTCTTCTTCTGACTTGGATTTGACCTAGGAGTAGAACTTCAATCTTATCTACTACTGATGCTTCTTGTAACTTTGGTTTTGCCATTAGGGTAATTCTCCGAACTAAACAGGTTTAGGCAGAGATATTTATGAAACGAAATATGTTCCTTGAATATATAGGAATTTACTATAAAAACTTTCTGTATTGTAATCATTATTGCTAGTGTTTCTAATATAAATTTTAGTTTCATTGCCATGAGTAAATGTATGTATTGGAACATTGATACCACTATTTTGAATTGCTACATATCCACTCCAACCATCGCCAGCAACTGTAAATGGAAGACCGTTTATAATTGCGCTAGCGTTTCCAGAACTACCAAAAACTATCTGAGCCCACCAAACAACAGTTCTTCCTATTTTTGTATATTTTCCACTGGTAGTTCCACTAAGAGTATGTCCAGTTATTGTTGGCGTCCACGTCCCCTCCTCGTAGTCATCTAAAGCATTGGCTGCTGATGTATCACCATTAAATTGAATACCCCCGGTCTTGAGGCGTAGGTATCCTTCACCAGTCATTCGCGCCACTTCAGCACTAGTAACATTTCCAGCAGCTGTAGTTTCAAAAACTAATGCAGTTTTATTCGTAGAGTCTGTCCAGTTTTCTTCTGCAGCGGCATGAATTTTGGCGACTTCCCCCATCGCTGCGGAATTTTCGCCGCCAACAAAATTGAATCCACCAATAATATTGCCATTGCCAATGCTCGTATCTACGCGAACTAAATCAATACTTACGTAATCATTGTTTTGTGAAATAATAATCTTACGATTTGTCGGCGTCGAGGCTGGCCATGGACTTGTACTCGTCGTATTGATCAGTAATCGACCCAGGTCATCAAGTTGCATTCTTTGATCAATGGTAGTAGCGTTTCCAGTGGCAAAGTTGATCACACCATCACCCACATTGTCTGTGGCGCTTGAAATGTAGGCATAGACGCCAGGATCACTATTATCGCCGGTATACCATTCAATTCCGCCGTTAACTTGGCCACTGGTTTTTGATGTGTCTGTGTCAGTAAAACGAAGTCGGTTGTTAGCCGCACGGGCATCGCCGCCGATTGTATTGTTATTTGCTGAAAGTTCTAGCATCGCTTGTGGATTTGTGATTCCTATGCCGACATTACCACTTGAAGTTATACGAACTTTTTCTGTTTGAGATGCTCCAATAGAAGAACCTTTTGTCCTGAAAGAAATATGACCAGAAAATGATCCATCGTCAATAACTCTAATAGTTGCAGGAGCATTTGCATATCCTGCCAGAGAAGTTGCATAGGTATCAAAATCTAAATCAACATATGCTCCACCTCCACCAAGAGTATTATTTAATTTTAGTGCCGTGCCATTTGTTGGAATAACAACGTGAAGTTTTCCTAATGGATTTGTGGTTCCTATGCCGACATTACCAGAAGAATCAATTGTCATTCTGGTAGTTTCATTTACATCAAAGAATAATTTTCTATTAGAACCATTATGTCCAAAGTATCCACCCTGATCATCAATTCCAATATACATCGTATATGTACTTGTTGCACCACGAACTTCAAATAGTCCTGTTCCAGAAGCAGACGGGGTATAGTTATTTGCACCACCATCCAAATAGAATTTTGCTAATGGAATAGTTGCACCAATAGACACAGAACCACCAGCACTTACAACAACTGCTGAAGTTCCAGCACCGACTTGCAGAGTTCCTAATGGATTATCGGTTCCTATGCCGACAGAACCAGTGGAAGTAACTAGAACTATAGAAGATCCAGCACCAACTTGTAGAGATCCTAATGGATTTGTGGTTCCTATGCCGACAGAACCACCAGCACTTACAACAACTGCTGAAGTTCCTGAATTGATTTGCAGAGTTCCTAATGGAATTGTGGTTCCTATGCCGACATTACCACTCGCAGTTGTAGTAATAATCGTTCCACCAGCACCAACAGTTATTTGATTATCAAATGACGCAGATCCCGTTGAACTTAAAGTTATACCAGATCCAATAGTGATTCTATTATTTGATCCATCAATTGTGATAGAACTACTACCAACAGTAAGAATACCAGTAATTCTTGCATTTCCTTCAACTAAAAGTGTTGTAGATCCTGTTCCTACAACATGCAATTTTGTTGATGGATTTGTGGTTCCTATGCCAACGTTTGCATTTAATCGATAAATTGAACTAGAAGTTCCACCACTAGGAGTTACCGCAGTCCAGACAGCATCACTATAAACTGGATTATAAGTAACAAATTCTAATTCATCATTGAGTGATGCACCAGTATTTAATCCTACAGTTGTTCCATCTGTTGCAGTGTACTCATTATCATTTAATTTAGAACCGTTCAAATAAACATCAAGATAATTATTGTTAATGTAAGTAACACTGAACTGCGTCTGCCCAGCTCCAGCAAGAACTACAGTTTTTGTACGATCAGAAACACCAGAGACTAAAGTTCCTCCCGTTACATAAGTAATGATTGATACAGTATCTCCCGCATTTGCACCAACATTTAAAACAACAGAAGTTCCATTGGTTGCAGTATATTCACTTGAATCTAAGTAAACACCATTGATATAGACATCAACATATCCAGCAGTATAACTTACATTGAAAGTTGTTTGCCCTTCAGTAGCAGTAAAGTCGGTAACGGTTCTTGAGAAAACAGTTTCAGCTCCAGAAATACTAATATCAATTGTTTTAGTTGATGAGTTATAATTAAAAGTATTTCCCGTCCCAACAAAGTTTAGAGCAGTAATAACATCAGTTACTACATTAACTCCAGCAGACTGAATGCCAATATTAAATCCGCCAACAGCAGTTACAACACCAGATATACGAGCATCACCTTGAACTTGTAAAGCTGATGTTGGATTTGTGGTTCCTATACCAACATTTCCAGCGGTAAAATAAACATTGTAACCAGTGCTTCCTACTCCAACTCCCCAAGGATTAACCGTAATGACTGTAGTGCCTACACCAACTCCACCTTGATCTTGTTTAAGAAACAACTTGCCATCATAAGTATTCAGCCCTAACTCGCCTAGAGATAAATTACTTGTTGATGGAGTTTTTCCAGGGACAGAAGATCGTTTAATCTTAATCGTTGGTTCAGCCATATGGCAATAATCCTCGGTATATACCTATAAAAAATGAAGAGTTATATAACTCTCCAGTATTTATCAGATTGTAATTGCACTATGTACAATCTTAAACGTGGTGATTCCAGAGTATGTTGGGGTTGCAGATAGAACTAAATTCGATCCACTGATATCAACAGAGAATGCAGCAAGTTGAACTCCTGTTGTGACTTCATTGAACTGAGAAACATAAGCAGTTGTTCCGTCATGAACTGTTCCAAGTTCAATCATTTGATGTGTTGATCCAAAGCTAACTTGAACCTGATACTTTGCACTTCTGAATGTCGTTGCAGATAACGTATGAATTCCAACATTCGAGGTTGTTGCAAGTTGAGTTGAAGTAACTCCAATACCATTGATATTGCGAATATCAATAACTGCAAGTGGATTTGTTGTGCCGATTGACACTTCTCCAGAAATATAAGCATCACCAGTTACTTGGAGTTTTTGATCAGAAACACCAGTTGAAGTTGCAGAACCAACTACTAAAGTATCGACGAAAGTAGAAATACCAGTTACATATGCACTTCCATTAATGACTAATCTAGTACTTGTAATGTTAGTAAAGTTTACTGGATTTCTAAATGTAGCAATGCCTGTAACATCAAGAGAACCACAAAGAGTTGGGCCAAATTGAACTGAACCAACTGTCTTAATGGCACGATCTGGATTTGTTACTCCAATTCCAATCTTATCCACAACAAGAGTAAATGAATCTCTATCTGTGCTGATTGGAGCAAATCTCTTCCAAGAATCAGTCCAAACCCAACCTAAGTATTCTCCTGTTCCAGGGACATCATTTAGAACAATGTCTCCAGATTGTCCAGTTGTGGTTGGAGTTGCAGTTCCAACAGTGATTTCACTTGGATTATCAGAGTTGCCTTTAACTAAGAAACTTGATGCTTCAATCTTGTCCGTTGAAGTAACTTTATTTGAGAATAGAACAGGGCCAGAGAACTCACTTCGAATAAGATTTCCAACTCCACCATCAACTTTGATACGATCTCGAATCGTCAAGTCATCAAATATTCCACTGAGTTTTCTTTCAGTGCTAGTTGTTCCATAATAATCAAAAATCGGAGCATCAAGAGTTTCTTCTTGTGCAGTATTTGAACTGAGTCTTCTATTACCAATGTAGAAGTCTCCAGACTCATTCATACCAGTGTAAACAACAATACCACCAGTCTGAGAGTTTCTTTGAGCAAGAAGTTGATCTTGAGTTGTTAGAACTTTAGCTTGTCTTTGTGGTAACGCTGTGGAATAGTTACCTGGGCCAAATCCCATGTATTCAAATGCATGATTTGATGAACGAATAAAGGAAGGCCTTCTAAACTCAGAAGGAATAACTTTTATCTTTCTAACTTCTGAATCAGAAGTGTGTGATGCTGGTTTTGTTCCCAACATACCACGAAGAACAGAAACAGTTGCACCTGTTGGTTGATCTGTGACTCTTACGATTTCCTCATCAATTTGTAAGAAGTCTCCTTTGTTGATTAAGTTATTGGTAGAGATACCAGCTGAAGAAGCAGTTGAAGAAATATTAGCAGTCAATTGAACTGACGTTCTATCATAGAGAGGAACTAATCTCTTAGAAATATTTTCATTCGTATAAGTAGTGTTTTCTCCACTAGAAGTAATTCTTCCTTTTACAATGTATGAAGGGCCACTATAAGATGGTAAGGATAATCCTGTTCCTAAGTTAACACTGAATGTAGATAATCCAACTCTACTTTCAACTAAATATGTTCCATTGAATTGTGTTTGAGATGTCCCAATGATTGAGAATGAATTATCAACAAACAATCCATGAGATGTAGATCCAGTTGAAACTGTTGCAATTCCTGTCGTAGAATTATAAACAATTGAAGTGATTCCAATCGCTCGATCTGCAACATAGACTAATCCACCAGAGCTGTAAACACCTCCAGATACTAAAGTTTCAACCGTAAATTGTTTTGCACCTTGAATTGAACTGATTCTAAAGATTCCGTTGTAAGGTGTTGATTCTCCACCAAATCCAGTTGTTACAACTCCAACAACTTGAACCGCTTTACCTACATCATTTCGAATTGAAGCAACTGTAAATGTAGCACCAGTTCCAACAGCACCGACAGTTGCGAGTGTTTCTCCGACTACATATCCACTTCCATTATCAACAATCTCATAAGTATTAATTGCACCAGAACTGACTGTGAGGATATTGATTGTCAATCCAGAACCTGTGCCGATTCCAGAGGAAACAAGTCTTACGTTTCTTGTATTTGCAGAATACCCAGATCCACCACCAACTTTTGTTAAGGAGAAGACTGGATTTAATCCATGAGAATTTGTTGTGAAAACAGTTGTAGCAGCACCAGAAGAGGTAATATTGGTAATACCTAATCCAACGTTTGTAACTTTTAAAAGATTTACAATAGATTCTTTTGTAATAGAATTTCTAGGATCATCTAGAACAACCCTACCAGTTGGATATCTTAGAGCAAAACTTATTGCTTGTTGTGGATCAGATTCATAATTGTCTCGATCTTGTTGAGGATAAAGATTACGAACAGGTTGTTGATATTTTTCTTCACTGAAATTAGAATCCGAAGCATCAACACTGTTCTTAATTAGAGTTAGATGGTAAATACCATCTCTTCTATTTGCAGAGTGTTCCTGAATGACTTCTCTTCTATAAACTGAGAAGACTTCATTATACTCGTTTCTAGATACAACAGGCAGATTTTCATCTCTAACTGTCAGATCATTGGTGAAAGATCCAGGATTGTCTGTTAAAGAATACTTAAAGGTTTTGGAATCATCGACTGTTGAAATCGTGTAGATTCCATTGAAACCTGCATCATCTTCTCCAGTGGTGTTAACTCCACTTGTAACCTTAGAAAGTTTTACAGCATCTCCAACTAAGAATCCATGTGGTTTCTCTGTTCTAACTGATGCAATTCCAGCACTCCATGAAACATCTGCAATGATCTTTGGATTTCTTAAAGTTTCAATCGTCGAGATAACTGAAGATTCATCACCAGAATTAATTGAAACTGACTTTGATTCCTGAAGAATAAATCCATCAGAAGGTGGTTTTGCTTCTTCAAATTCCTTTGGAATTACATATCTAACCCTATAGATTCTATCAGTAATTGCTCGATCATCAGATCTTCTTCTAAAGTATGAAACAGGAGATTGTTCATTAAAAACACCAACTCCCAATGAAACCATTGTGGAACGAATCTCGTTATTAGCACTCGAAAGTAAATACCACTGAGAATTTGTAGAATCAAATTGAATTGGGTGCCCAAGTTCTCCAGGGGTTTTATCAACAACTCTACTTACAATACGAATTTTTCCACCATTGGTTTGAATGTCATTAATTGGAATTGGAGTTGCTGATGTTGCATTATTAAAGTTCTCAGCAAGTTTAATATGAGTCGAAACTCCAGTTGTAACTGCATAATAAATAGATTCATTAGATAGTCCATCAGGCAAATCACCATTTTCTGCAATAACAGTTACTTTTTCACCTAATGTAAAGTTGTGATTGGATGTTAAAACAATGGTTTCATTTGATAAAATTTCATTGATTCCTGTTTCCCTATAAACGTTGAAAGACTTTTCTCTGGAAGTTGATGTGTTTCCCTGCATGTAAATTGGGGCAGAGAAAGTAGATACAATTCCACTTGTTGTTACATTAACATATAGTCTATCGTCTTTTCTACCACCAATTTTATAAGAATCAATTGAGTATGGAGGAGCGACATCCGAATCAGTATATTCGGCAAGATATAATTTTTCAGTATTTCCAACTCCAGCATTAATAATTGCAGATGTATCTAAACTTAACCAAGGAATATTTTGCTCTGATGGATTCGTCTCTTTTGGTGGAATGATGTGAGTGATGTATCCAACATCATCTCTATTAAATGATTCATTTCTAAATCCTACAGATTTTAAAGCATTAGCACCAAAGTTTGAGTTGGAGTTAGTGATTGATTGATCACCACCACTTTCTGAGACGAAATGGTTTGAAAAACCAATCGCAAAAATTGATACGTTTTGAATATATGCGTTGTTTGAACTCTTAATATGGAAATTTCGATACTCAGGTTTGTAAACAGCCTCACCATCTGTATGAAGTGATACAGATGCTCCTAAGGTTGTTTGATCTTGATAAATTCCATTGTTATACTTCATAAACGCATTATCATCTTTTTGTAATCCAATACCAGTGAACTGAGCAACAACCATGGATTTAAATCCTGTTGCTTTTGCACCATCTGCATGTAAACCACACATACCGAAAACGGATCTTAGAGATACGTTAAAGATGTATGGCGATGCAGAACTTACTGTGTCAGACTCAACAATAACTTTGGAGTTTGCAAGGGCACCTGCACTTGGCAAAACATTTGTTGGAACTGAACTTGCAGTGAAAGTAAACTGTTTAGGATTAGTGTCAGAAACTCCATTTACAATAAATGATCCATTATATACATTGACATCAGTAGAAATGCCAAGAATACGAACAGGAGTATCTACAGATAGATTGTGATTTACATTTGTGGTAACAGTAATTGTTGTGGTTCCTGTTACACCATTTCCAGATCGAATAGATGTAATACCCAAGTCAGAAGAAGTAACTTCTCCAACAATACGATATTCATCAACTTTGGGTTCAAAATCTTCAGAAGCTGGGAAGTCTGGAATTGATCTACCAGATGAAACACCATAAGCTTGTGCAACCTTATAGTAATACATCTGAAGATCAGTCGTATCACTATTACCAACTCCAACAACAGGATTTACACCATCAGCATACTCAAAAGATGTGAGTTTATGATGCGAGAAAGATGTTGAAGACTTGGATGAAGTATAATCCTTATAACAGAATCCATTTGGATCTGCATCAAAAATAGAAAAGGTTGAAATATAACATGCACCTGTTATTTTAAAGATGGAGGATCTGTCAATATTTGAATTTTCTGGATTGGGTACAAATAGTGGGCGGATCTTTGTTTTACGAAGATCTAAACCAACAATAGATGTTCCTCTTGAAATAATTACACCACCATTAACACTGTTAAAAGTGTAAAGGATATTAGATGAATCAGTAATTTCTAAATTACTTGACTCTAAAATTCCTGTTGGAATATAACTACCGATTGTATTTCCATTTACATCTTTATAAACCGCAGTTCCAGAACTGTCATGAACACTGTATCCTGGCCTGTTGTCAATTATATGTTCTCCAGGATAAACAATAACTGTAGTTTTGTCAAACTTGTCGTTATTGCCACCAGAAAGATAAGAAAATCTTGCTGCTTCAATTAAAGCTCTTTGGATTGTTTTAAAAGGCCTAGTTAAAGAGTTTCCTTGATTACTAATTGAATCTGTCGCATCAATGTCATTGGGATTTACATATAAAAGGTTCCCTTCAACATTCTTGATAAGATTTTCTAATCTACTAAGAGCCATGTGCTTATGATGGATTTTTTCTTCTGTTAGTATTTATCATCCAGAAAAATACTATATTTATTAAGTTATGATTCCAGAGATTGCATTATTATTCAGATAAGTCTTAAGTTTATTGCCAGTTGAATTTTCTTCTTTAAGTTTACCGAGGAGTTGTCTTTGCCCCCAAATCTGAATGTTTAATGTATTTCGTTCTTCTCTTAGAGCAGTTGCAATTTGCAATCGAGTATTAATTGTTGAAGTTCCAGATGCAATATCAGCCTCTGCAGCATCAGCAATAGTAATTGCATTAGTTAATGCAGTTTCTTGTGTTGGGCATGGACTTAAGTTAGTAACTCTTGCAGTGTCAGTAGGAAATAGAAGTGATTGTCCTCCTGCAGAAAAATAAAGATAACCAACATCACCCTCAGATGCATCAACCCAATTTCCACTCACTAATTTTTGTGGTTTTACAGTAAATCCAACATCATAATAAATTTTTCCAGCGCTCACTTGAGGTTTAGATATCACGCCATTTCCATCTTGAAGATTGACTCCTTCTAATTCTGGCCTCCAACTTTGAGATGCAGAAGGATAACCTTGATTTGTAAATTCAACCTTAACACCTTTACCAATAATTGATGATTTCATAATTCCAATCGTTTGTGGAGAATATGGACTTCTTCCAAACGAAATATCAAAATTTCCAACCTCATCTGCAGATTTTAAAATTTGAAACTCTACAAAAGATCCATCTGACTCTGGAGCAGAAACACTTGCAGAAGCATTAGATTCTACAATAAATTTATAAACAACTGACTCAGTTGAAAGTTCAGAATTGATAACAGATAAATCAGCTACTGTAGTTCCAATACCGACAATTTCATTATTATCTATGGTAAATACTCCATCTTTTTTACAAATTAAAAGTTGTCCTGTAGTAATACCACTCAAAGTTTGACTACTATAAGATACCAAAGCAGTAACAATCGTACTTCCTGTGCCTACAGTTCCAATAAATCCGGCAACAAACGAATCAACAACATCCTCAGTATAAGCTTCATCATAATAACGAATGCCATACAAGTTTTTGGACTGCACTGCAAGTAATCCAGAAGAATGAGAAGATGTCCCTTTAGGAGCACTAGAAATATAGGTGGTTATTCCAGTAAACCCCGAGGTTTTAGTTTTAGTGCATTTGTAAGTATGTACGTTATAATAACCATCACCACCTTGAGTCGGCTCGGTGCCAATTCCAGTTCTCCTCCAAAAAAGATTTGTTCTACAAGCCGCGGTAATTCTATTATCATAAGCAGTTTTGACATCTTGAAGTTTGTTATTGACATTTGTAATATCGTCAAAAACAACCTTATCAATACTTTTAATTGCAGTATCTAATGGCGTCTTTTCATTATCAAGAACAATGATTTTTTCTTTGAAAAATTCTGTTTGTTCTTTATTTAATTTAATTCTATTATTAATTCTTTCTTTTATAACTTTAGAAGTTTCAGACTCAGGCATGATTAGTTCTTTTATTGACTATTTATTTTTCTCCACAGAGAAGGATCCAAACGACTATATTCGCATTTAATATAATCTTCTTTCAGAGTCAAAGTTATATCTCCACAAATCGAGATTCTTTGTCCCTTTCGTTGAACCATTTGCATTGTAGAATGCATCATTGAACTTGGAAATAAAACCACAGTTCCTTCAATTGGGGTTACAGTATAGTTATTACAGTTATATCTATTATAACCCAAAATTAGATTATATTTACCACTGTTACTAGTTTGAAACATAAACTCAGAGACTTCATTATTATTCTCCGATTGATGAAAGCAAAGTTTATCAGAAGTCTCATTACAATTTAGATAATAACAAAAAGATATATCACTACTATTGTGAGTATGAATTTTGATATTTGGAAGATCTTCCTTGTGAATGTTCAACCAAGATTTTGTAACATACACATTCATCAAAGACTCATTGACATTTAAAACTTTCAAATACTGTCTCACATTTTGATCTAAACACTTAAAAAATTCAGAATATTTTTGTTCATGATGTAAAAAATATCTCCCAGAGTTTTCTGGAGATTGCAATTCTTCTCTAGGAAGATCTTCAGCATAATGCCAATAATCAGAGAGTTCTTGTAGATATTTATCCTTAAATTCTTGATGACAAGTTACTTCACCTCTATAGATTACAGTTGGAAAGATTTCATAAACTTCATGATTTAGATTCACCTTTGTGTCTTGCATAATCCCAACCACCTATAGCATACTCCCTATTATCTCCTGGATAGTCATCTGGTGTCAAGCCTTTATATTCAACTTGTAATTGATCATGTGTTACTCTTTCAGCAAACACTGTGTAATGACAATGAACTGAAGATCCAGATGCATTTCTAACTTTTATTTTTGTTCCCCACTCAACAATTTCTTCAACATAAAGTTCTTGATATCTTCCAATCGGAGTAAGATTCACAGTGATTGTTTCTGGCTTGCAAAGAGTTCTCCAGTAGTCAGGAAGTTCAATCGTATCAGAATCTTTCAATGTTCCACGAATATAAGCACCAACTTCTGGCCCCTCTAAACAAATATATCTCAAACGATGATCTTCTTTTGTTGGATGAGGAATGTCAAATCCTTTTCCAGCAAGAGATAGTGCTTTTTGAGCGATAGAATAAGTTGCAGAAAGTGTTGTGACTGCATTTACGACTTCTGCAGCAGTTAAAGTTCCAGCAACTGTTAGATTTGCGTTTTCAGCAGCAACACTCGCTTCTACTCTTGCACCTGCATCAGCCTTTGCACCAGTTTCTGCTTTTGCACCTGATTGACTCACCGTTCCAACATGAACCTCATTTGCAAAAAAGTTAAAAGTAGGTGTCAATATTGTCACACTTGCAGAATTCATCGTAATCCCAGAAGTCAAATTGCAGGTTATAAGATGTTGAAGTGCATTAACAGTCAATCCATTTCCAGGATAGGGAAGTGTTCCCAATCCATCAGCACTGATATTAAGTGCGTTACCACCAGGAACAGAAGTTGGTGATGGAACAATGTTTAAAAGTGCCGTCTGTCTTGCAGCAGTAAACACAGCAGGAGCAGGTTGCCCGACAAATATAGGCCCAGCAAGTAATCCTGTACCACCAGTAACACTTACAGTTTCTGTTGGTAGAACAAGTTGTTTACCTAATGTAAGACAATCGGTTACACCAAGATTTCCAAGGTTTGACATAATTTATACTCCAAACACATTCGATAAAGTTTTTTGAATATTTACAATTTGTGTGAACAGTGATCCACTGTAAAGATCTGTAGCGCAAGATGAATTAATGAACCCAGAAACACTATCTAGATAATTTTTTCCAATTAAACTAATTGAATGAGTTCCCGTAATTGCAGTTTTTGTTCCCTTGATTTGAATATCAGGAGCTTTAATTTGAACAGAAACATTTGCACCAAGAAATATACTACCTTTCTTATCTTTTTTACTACCAGAAGCTTTGATAACTACTTGTTCAGCATCAAGAATAATCGACCCAGTTTGTGCTTGCAAAAGAATATCACCTTTTGAAGCTTTGATTACTTTAGCTGGATTGAAAGGATTCTCACTATTTGTATTAACTTTAAGATTTGCTCCAACAACTTCTAGAGAAGTTCCACCAGTTTTAAGAATTTGTCTTCCTTTGGAATAGAACTTAATACCGTCACCTTCTCTAGTTTCCATACCCCACATGATTTTACCGTGAGGTTTCTCTTCACCACCACCGTGTATAGAGAAAGTTTCTCTACTTAAATTAAAATACTCTTGGTTTGCCATTATTTTCTAACACAATCGATGACTGTTATTGGGCCAGTTGAATCTGGATCAACAGGTTTTCCACCACGATATCTCATGATTGGAATTAACACTGCACCCTCTCCAGTTGAAGTATTTATTTGAATAGTTGGTTTGCATCCACAGAAAATTTCTGAGGTTTTAACTTTGACTTTAATTATACCATTAATCGGCCCAATTACAATTTCCATAACTGTAGCTTTACTTGGTTTCCCATCACAGTTTAGAACCGTGATTGTATCTGTAGAAGCATAGTTGAATCCTGTTTTTTTAACGTAAACATCAAAAATAAATCCACATTTTGTTTTTGGATTTACACCAGTATCATCTCCACCATCAGATCCACCATCAGATCCACCACCGCCACTAGATCCACCACCACTAGATCCACCACCGCCACTAGATCCACCACCACTAGATCCACCACCACTAGATCCACCACCAGTGCCGCCTCCGGCTCCAGTGTCATCTCCACCATCAGATCCATCAGTGTAACCACTTCCACCATCATCAACAATTATATCAGTTACAGTTCCATCATCATCAATGATGGCGGTTAAACCTCCACCACTACCATTACAATTATCTTCAACAGAAACAAAAGGAGAATCTACATATCCAGATCCACCATCTGTAACATCAGCGCCAATGATCCCACCATCTGCAGCATCAACTAAAAGGGTAGCAGCAGCACCAAAGCCACCACCTCCACTAAAAACGATTTTGGAACTACAAATTAAAGTATTATCACATTCACCAAAATCTTCTGATCCAAGATTGTCTAGAACTGCTCCCCAATCATCAAATGTGGTAAATTTAACACCTTCTCCAGGATCCCAAGTGGATGGTGTCGGACAAGGAACAATGTCACAACTTGAAATAATATTTAAAACAATTCCAGCATACTCAAGAGCCTGAGAAACCACGTTTCCAATTGAACCAAGGGCCCCACCAATTACATCATTAATCTGAGATAAAATTGGAGAAAGATTTTCATCAATCCAATTACTAATTTCATTAAAAATAGTGCTTAAGATATTGTCAACTGTACATTTTACAACATCAAATAATTTATTGATCAATCCAAAAAGAACTTCTAAAATTAAATCAAGAAGAAGATCTAAAAGTTTTTCAAACAAACACCAAATCAAATCCATGATTGTTCTGGTTGCTTGGCCAGTCTCAGGGTGCAGTGATTTGGGGATAATTGTTCCTACAAAAGTATTAACGGCTGTTCCAACTTTTGAGAGAACAAAGTCTCTTGCCTTGGTGATTAATCCACTAATCACTCCCAACATCTTTTTAGCAAGAATCTTAATTTCACTATCAAGATTTACGATCTCTTGTAGAACTGGATCAACATACAATTCTTGGAATTGTTGAATCTGCCTCATGCGATTCATAAATTCCGTTATGAATTTAGTAATCCTTGAGATATCATCATTGCCACAAGGATTTGGTGTGGTAATTGGATCTAATGTTGGTTGAACAAAAGCAGCAGAAGCTTTTGTTTTGCCTGGAATTGGAACACCATTTTTTGTAGGTTCTTCTGGAGTTCCAGCATTAGTTTCTTCACCTGTTGCAACATTTTTACCACCACTTTTTTCATCTTCTTTTTGTTTAACAAGATGAAGATTTGTTCCTTCTTTTTTGGGATTGTATGCTTTAAAAGCATAACTTTCCCCTTCAGTAAGAGACTTGGCTTTCTGAAATGTTTGTCTATAAAAAGATCCGAAAATAACTGGTTGTTGACAATCATTTCCATCCATGAAGAAACCAAGAACAGTTTCCCCACCTTGAATGTTGTGCAGATCGCCAACACCATTCATACCAGAGCCCTGTCCAGTTGGAACTAGAACATGAGCCCAAGGAAGATCTTCATCATTTAAATCTGGCGGTGGTGGGTGATATCCAAGAATTCTAACTTTAACACGATAATATTGACAGTCTTCTTTTTCCTCAAGTGTTGCAGTTTTACTCCATCCACTTGAAGTTGGATCAGCTACTTGCCCAAGCCACCACTTAAAACCATCACGGCCAATAAAATTACTTGGGAAAAAAGTCTGTTCAATCATCGTATACTCTGCACTCTAAAGCACCTGGATTGTCGTTACAGAAAAGTTCCAATCCAGTTGGATCATAATCATCTTCTGGATGAGTTGTTTTATATCTCTCTAATTGCCCAAGTTCATCTTCAAGATGACGGCGACGATTTCCATTTGTAAATGGATCATCTAATTCTTGCAAATCTTGATCAATATGTTGATCGATTGTTCTTTTTTCCATTGGATTACTCCGACTTGACTCCATAACTATCACGAATGAGTTCTAATGCAGTAAAATTATTTTCACCTAAAAAACTATGTCTCAGTTTTGATATCATATATCTTCCGCTAAGATTTCTATCATATTTATCTTTGTTTGTCTTGACATTTATACCAGTCTCAGAAATTTTAAGTTCTACAATTTTACCAGCACTTAATTCTAAATTCAATGGCAACGTTATTTTAACAGCATTGGCAAATAATAAGTTATATCTCATGTATGAATTAGCTTGATCCTTAGCAACTTGTTCTGGTTCAAGTTGTTCTCCTTCTGTTTCAAGAACACCTCGATCCAAAAGTTTAAACATCAATCGAGATGGATAATCTTCCAATCCATTCAATCCAACCGACTCAGCATCTGGATTTGAAACACTCATTCCATTCTTATACTTGTCTGAAAGTTTTGTTTTAATCACATCATAATCCATAGTATACATGTCATAAAAAATAGATAGATGTGCATAAGTTCCATGTCTTAATGATTTTAAGATATCATTGTTCTTTACAATTTGGATATCAGAAAAAGTTCGATAATACTGAACATTTGAAGGTTGTAAAGGAGTATTTGACTGAAGTAATTGCAAAGGATCACTTTCAGTTTTAAATGTATTGTCAATATCAATGAAGTTATATCCAGATTTGGTTTCAAAAAATAAGAATCCACAAGAAACTGTTCCATCAGATTTTTTTGATGAATTGGAGGATGTATTTGATTTTGGGCATAACCATGTAATTACATCAAAAGGCCTTTTAAATGAACCAATAAAAGAATATGAGTTTCCAGTTGAATCAATTTTAAGTTCTCTTTTTGTTTGAATTAAATTCTCTTCGTCTTTTAAAATCTTTTGAACAATTTCTGATACTTTTGCAGAATATTTTTTAACCACTCTACTTGTTTCATTTTTCAAAACATCATCACTCATCAATCTCAAAGAAAACATCTGATTTTGTGGTGTAGGCATAATTGAGTTATTCATCACACACAGAGGATTGTTATCTTCTATTCTGAACATAAGTTTTTGTTTTGTGGGAAAAGAAGATTCAATCTCAACATTAACCAATTCTCCACCATTGATCGGTAATCTTCCTGCAACTCCATCTCCATCCACAAAAGTCATGTCACAAACTATAGTTGGTGATAAGACATCTTCATAATAATCAATCTGAGTGATACCTCTTGTAAAATCATGGATGGTTCCATTTTTTTCTAGAGATATTTCTTTAATTTTAAAATTTGAAATTGCCATTTTACTTTGGAGATGCTAATTGGAGAACTGATAAGTAGTTAGGTTGGACAGAACCTCTACCTCCAGAAGGTGCTTGAGATCCTTGTGGTTGTTGTGATGGTTGTTGTGCAGAAGAAGGAACTGCAGCAACCTGTTGTTGAGTCGGTTGAGGTTTTAAAGCTTGTTGTTGAGATGGTTGTGGTTTTGGTTTTATTGGTTTACCAGACTGTATTTCTCTAATATAATTTGTAGGATCCAATAATGTGTTACCTTTATAAAGTTCAAAGTGAAGATGAGTGTTCCCTCCATCCTTCCCGAGAGAAACCAATCTACCTATTTTTTGTCCCGCAGAAACTTTATCTCCAGGCTTCAAAAAAGGAGTCATATGAAGATATCTAGCATCATATCCATCATCTTGTCTTATCATAAGTCCAGACATATATTCACTACCTGCAAGATACTTATCACCAATAACAACACCACCCCTTACAGCAACAACAGGTATTCTTGGATCTGATTTTGGATCATAATTACTTTCAGTAATATCAATTCCCGCGTGATCTCTATCTCGTATTCCATCCCCATCATCATCTCTTGGAGCACCAAAAACCTGGCCAGGTCCACCCTTAAAAGATCCTTTAGGAAGAGGATTATAATATACACCCTTATCAGTTAAAACTGCGGTTGCTGGAGCCCCTTCAGGGCCACCATCAGGAGATAAAACAGAAGGTAATCCTAGTGCAGCTCCCAATCCAGCAGCACCTAATGCAGTTCTTAAAGCAGATGGTTCGATACTTTCAAAAATATCTTCAAGATCTTTCATCATTTTTTGTCTTTCATCAATAAGAGCAACAATAGTTTGTTGATAAGTTGCATTTTCTTTTTTCAATCCCAACATTTCTTCCATAATTCCTGGAGGAATCATTTGTTCCGATTGTTTAACAGATAATGCTGATATTAACTCATTCAGTTTTTCATTATTTTTATTTTCGGACTTAACATAATCTTTTGAAAATTTTCCAACCTGACGAATTGTTTTCCCCAAAACAGGAGTTAAACTATCAACTTTAGAACTTAAAACTTTAACTTGTTCTACTGACATATCTTATTACCCCACTTGGATTCCCATTGAAAGAGCAGATATTGTAGATAATGGATTTCCAGAAAAAGGATCTCCTGTTGTTTGAGAGGAACCTCTCGTAGGATTAACTGGATTTTGTTGTGAAGTCAGCTCTGGAACAGATGCAATCATTCCCTGAGAAGTTTCTGCTGGGGGTTCTGTTACTTCAGAAGAAGATAGCTTGGATGGTTCAATTTGTGAAGATGCAACTTTAATAACATTTTCTGTTGGCTCACCTTCATACTTATTACTTTCAGAAGAAGATCCTGGAGCACTGGCAACACTAGAAGATCCTGGAGCACTGGCAACACTAGAAGATCCTGGAGCACGGGCAACATTAGAAGGTTTTGAAGAACTAGTACTACTAGAACTACTTACATTTCCACCATATCTTTTTAAAACATCTTGAGCATTTCTGAGTCTATTATCATCTTTAGCCTCACTTTCGCCAGGTCTTAAATATTGAGTTCTTACTAATTTAGTAGCTTCTTCTAATGTTTTAACAGATTGGAGTCTGCTTTTAGACAATCCTCCACTACCAGTACTCAATTCATGTTCAGTAAATTGAAGTTGAGCCTCTAAAGTTTCTGGATTTAATCCTTTTGACTCGGAAAATTTAACTAAAGCTGGATATCTAACTTCAGGATCCCATTGAGCAATACCTTTATGTCCAATTGAATTAGTTGTTTTAGGATTTAAAGTTGAATTCTCTTGCAATAAATTTCCTACAATAGCAGCAGATTGTTCTTTACTATATCCTCTACTAACAAAATAATTGAAAGCTTTTTCTGAACTTTGTGATCCACTAAGATCTCCACTAGTATCTCCATCACCACCTCCATCACCACCTCCATCACCACTCAAAACATTACCAATAATTGATGCAAGCCCACCAGCTGCTAATCCACCACCCAATAATGCGGACATACCACCCATACCTCCACCCGCGCCGGCGGCGCCAAGTCCACCACCAGCAGCACCAATAACACCACCACCAATCTCTTCTTGTACTGTTTTACCCAATATCCCCTTTGTCTGTAATTCTTGCCCCTGAGTCAACGATGTAAGAAGCGTATTCTCTTGTTTTTGCCCACTAGAAACAATCGATGTCATCATTCCTAGTTCTTGGCTCAATCTCATGATCAGAGACGTTAATCCCATAAAACTATTCGACAAATTAGCATCAGACTGATCCCTCAGACGATTCTCAGTCTGAACTTGATTCTGGAGAGCAAAGAAAGCAGAGGGATCAATTGCCATTACTGTTGTTTTTGTTTTTGTTTAAGTTCTTCGAGATATTCTTTCAACAACTCAAGATAGATTTCTCTTTCCCAAGGTAACATGTTTTCAACTTCTGTTAATGAATATTTATGGTATTGCATGAGACTGAAGTTGACTCGATAGTAATTTTCTAAAGAATCTCTTGCAATACTTAGACGAAAAAACTTTGCAAACCCTCCAGAACGATTGGATTTTCTTTTTCAGTAACTGGATTGACAACTACAGTTTCATAACGAAGTTTGGGCATCGTTTTGAAAAACTTTTCAATCCCCTTATATTGACGTGAATTAAGAGTCTCTAACCAATCAATAATTTCTTGTTCCGTACAATCCGATCCTGCCCAACACTCTTCATCATCATAAACCATATCTACACATGATGCAACGATCTTATAGGAGAGATCTAGAATATCTTGTCTACTTTGAGGATTAAAGTTTTCTTTAATGAATTGATCATAAGAAGGATACTTCATTCTCACAGTCAACTTATCTGTCAATTGAATATCAGAAGTATGTTCTGGATCTTTTTGAACTTCAATCTCATCAATATAAATGGTAAGAGGAACTTCAGTGACTCCATCATCCCCACAGGTAATTACAAGTTCAATTGCTTCTCCAATTGACTTTCCACGAATGTTCAAAAACAGATATTCAATATCAAAAATAGGAAGATCTCTAACTTCAATTCCTTTAGTAAGGATACAAGCTTCCAATACATCAAAAAGTGCATTGTTAATTTGAGTAATATCTTCAGACTCCATTGCTAGAAGAAGAATCTTCTCTTCTTTTACAAAGAATGGGCGATACTTTATTTTTTTATTTGTCGAAGGCAAAACCAATTCATAGGTTGGTGCTGTAACTACAGGTAATGGCATAGTAAATTAATCAAATATTTGTTGTATTTCTAGTTATATATCTGAGGTAAGTCATTGTAACATTTAAAGTCAAAATACTAGCTTGCCCATATTGAACAGGCATTTTGGAAATATTAATGGGAAATGCTTCCATGAATTCATATGTTAAATATGAACTTTTAGTTTTTGATGAGCCAGTATATCCAACATTTTTTTCAAATTTAGTTAGAGCGAAATTCATTCTATAAGTATCTGGATATCTTAATCTATTGATATTACTCTTACCTAAAGCAGTATTTACATTTTGTCCTGTAGAAGAACTTTTGACATTTCCATTTGCAGAAAACAATGGATTAATGTAGTTAATCCATTCTTCAAAAAATCGAATAATTTTATGATCTGCATCAACATAAAAACTTAAACCAATTGTATTGTTGTCCCCATAGACTCTTGCTCTTGGAAAGTTTTCAATCATTCCCTGATAATCACCTATGGCAGGGAAGATTTGTAATCCAGATCCAGGTAATGAAGTTGCATTACAAAACAACTCCATTTTTTCAAAAAATTTCAATCCATCAGCAGTTGATTTCAATCCAGCAGAACTTAAGTAACTTTGCAATCCAGTTGGAGGTTGCCCAAAAGTAACTTTGAACTGATTGTTCATTGATACTTTCGAGAAAGCACCTTTGATGGATTCTATCCCATATTTTAACTTGGGAACGTTTACCGCCATTGATAAATACAGCTTTAGATCTATAGTATGTATAAGAGATGTCAGAACCCCTCAAAGGCAAATATAGCCCAGTAAACTATAAAAAGTATAAAGGTGATCCCACAAATATCATTTACAGAAGTTCCTGGGAACTGAAGTTTATGAGATATCTCGATCTGAATGAAAATATTATACAATGGAGTTCTGAAGAATTTTGTATTCCATATAAAGATCCAACCACAGGGAAGTATAGACGTTATTTTCCAGATTTTTACATTAAGTATGTTGATAAAAATAAAAAGATTGTAGAATCAGTGATTGAAATTAAACCCAAAAAACAAGTCATTGGCCCTCCAGTCAATCCAAAAAGAAGAACAAAAGGTTGGATCAAAGAAGTTTATGAATATGCAAAAAATCAATCTAAATGGGATGCTGCAAAAGAATACTGTAAAGATAGATTATGGGAATTTAAAATTCTTACAGAAAACGAACTAGGAATATGAGTCTATCCCAAGAAATTAAAAGTAGAGCAGGTAAAAAAGAACAAAGTTCTGAGTGGTATACAAAACAACTCAGTGATGCACTTAATCGTTTTCAAAAAGTTGAATCAGACACAAGAGATACTGCTGGTTTAACTATTGGACAATTATATTTTTTTCGTTATACTCCACAAAAACCAAGAAAGGGATTGATTTATGATCGAAATCCCTTGGCGTTTATTGTGGAATTTAAGGGAGATCGAATATTGGGTGTTAATTTACATCATGCACCACCTCAGATTCGAAAAATCTTAGCAAAATCCCTTCTAAATAAACTAGATGCAACATCAATACCTAGAAATTGTTATCGAACATATTATCTTGCAGGGTGCAGCAATTTCCAAAAGGTTCCTGAAAAATACTGGGAAGATGTCTCAGATCTTCCCACAGAAAAATTCATAAATTCTGGATTGTTGATCGACTCTAGTAAAGGTTGGACAGAAAAAACCTAAATGGCACAATCACCAAGTAAAAAAGTAACTATTAATATAAATGAATATTATGTGACTTATGAATCAAACTCTGAGAGCCCTTCTGCAGGGCAAATTTTAAGTGTTGAAAAAAATAGTGTAATTTTAAATCCAACCAGTTCAGAAGCTTTAACTGTGATTAACGGCTCAACTACTCAAACAACCTTAAAAAATTCACTAAAACATGTAAATTTTGATTTATACAACGCACTTTTTGGAGGTTAGTAAAATGAGTTCCATGGCAGTATCGGAAGCAGCATCAACAATCGCAACTAATGCTTCAATAAGTGCGAGTAATACTGGAATAGTTGAATCCAATCAACCATCCAATCCAGCATCAAGTGAAACTAAAAATTCAAAAAATACAAAAAGTAGAATATTAATGTACCCAGCTGGGTTACTTCAAAAGCAAAGTGATTATTTCCAAATAAAAGTTATCAAGTATACACCACCAAACAAAAGTGGTGAAATAATAGATAGTTTTTATCAAATCAAAACTCAAGCAGATTTAAGAAAAGAAGAAAGCAAAGGGACAATAATTTTACCAATGCCTTCCAAGGTAACTGATGTAAATGGAACTAACTGGGGAGAAGGATTTTTAAATCCTTTGCAAGCAGTACCAGTAGGTGTATTTGGAGCATCTGGTAACGCCCTAGAAAAAACATTATCAGGATCTCCTTTTGAGGCGATGAAAAGTCTTGCAGATACTGGCGGTAGTGCATTACAAGACACATTTAGTACAGGGGCATTTTCCTATGGTGCAGCTTATCTTACGTCACAAGCTTTAAGTAAAGTTCAAATAAACATAGATCCAAATGAACTTCTATCAAGAACCCAAGGAACAGTATCAAATCCAAATGGAGAACTTCTTTTCAAAGGGCCCAGACTTAGAGGATATACTTTTACTTATCGTTTAATTCCAAGAAATAAATTTGAAGCAACAATTATAAGAAAAATTGTAAGATTGTTTAAAGAATCAATGTTGCCTACAAAGGAAAATATTTTACTCAGTAGTCCCGATGTATTTTTCCTAGAATACAAAAGAAAAAATAATGGGAACGTAAAAGCAATAAATAAATTCAAACCATGTGCTCTTACGGACTTTAACGTAGATAACACTCCTGGAGAAGGTTGGAACTCATATTATGATGAAAATGATGATATTGCTCAGCCAATAGCAACCACCATTCAAATGAATTTCACTGAATTGACTCCAATATTTAGAGAAAATTACAACGAATTTGACTCCGACGATGTAGGGTACTAATGTCATACTTTCAATACCTACCAAAATTAAGATATCCATCTCTATCTCAAAAAGGAGATGATTACGAATATACTACCGTTACCAATCTTTTTAGAAGAGGTAAGGTTAGAGATGATATCTTAAACACCTCTGTTTTATTTAATAAGTATAGTATAGAAGGTGACGACAGGCCAGATAACGTAGCAGAAAAAGTCTATGGCGATTCAGATTTAGATTGGATTGTTTTACTTTCAAACAACATTATCAATGTTCGTGATGAATGGCCATTAGATCACAGATCTTATGACATTTATATATCAGAGAAATACCCTACAAATGCAGAAAGATATGCAGTCAAACATTATATAACTACAGAAGTAAAAGATAATAAAGGCAAACTAATTCGCCCAGAAGGTATTATCGTTTCATTAGATAGTTATTATGATTATAAGTTTGAATATTTTTCAAATGGAAATATAGTTACTTTAACAGAAGAGTCTTTATCTATCGTAACTGTAGATTCTTATGAATATCAATTGAATGAGGATAAAAGAAATATTTACTTAGTCAAACCAAGGTTTATCACCACAGTTATTAATGATTTAGAAAAAATTATGAAATATACTGAATCATCTCAGTATATCAGTAAAGATATCAAAAAAACCTCACTATAAAAAAATAGCCGGAAATTTTTTCCGACTATTTTGAAATCAAAAACTGATTTTGGTATCAGTCTTCAGCGAGTCGTTGGAAGTAACTCAGAGTATCATCATCCTCTTCTTCTACCACAGGCGAAGGGGTAGAACGAGACGTTGACACTGGTTGAAGATCCTCTTCCTCATTGTCAAAAGACTCATCACTAGGAACAGGTTGACTCTTCTTATTCAGAATACTATTGAGACGAGTCTCCAGTTGTTCGTAAGTCTTGAAGTTCTGTTCTGCAACAAACTCCTTGAGAGAATACTCTTTCTTCCAAATTGATTCGAGTTCTTCATCATCAAGATTAGAAAGAACTGTAGAAGAATCAAACTCAGACTTGTCATAGTTCGGATAACCATCAACCATACGAACTTTCAGTTTAAAGTTTGCACCCTTCCAGAGATCAAAGGCATCAATGGGAGTTTCATCCTCAAACTCAGGTTTCAAAGCACTGGTGATCTTTTCAAAGATCTTCTTACCATACTTGAACAGGAATACCTTACCCTCATTCTCGGGATGAGCAGGATCCTTAACAACATAGATGTTACTGTAGTAAGACAGTTTACGCTTACGTTGACGAACTACTTCCTGATCAGACTTGTTACCAGTATTCCAAAGTTCACGATTCATTTCCGACACTGGATCCTTACGCCCAAGAGTAGTCAGAGAGTTTTCAATATACCATCCACCAGGGCCTTGGAAAGCATGACTCCAGACTTGAACGAAAGAATCATCCTCACCATCAGGAGGAGGAAGGAAACGAATCACGGCATAACCATTACCAGATTTATCACGCTCAATCTTCCAGAACCTATCATCAGAAGATGAAGCTGTCTTATTGAGTTTCTCTACCTCTTGAACCAGACGAGCAGTAAGTGATCCAAGGGAAGATTGTTTTTTAAGATTTGCGAAAGACATGTGTTTCTCCGTATACGTTGTATTCGATGTGTAACTTGTGTATTGTAATGGGCGAAGAGGGATTTGTCAATCCTCCACAACCTCAGTTTCAGAAACTGCAGTTTCTTCTACTTCAGATTGAGGTAGAGTAACTCCCAGTTGAGTTAAATATTCAACGACTCCTTGCAGTTTCAGAAACATTTCCCTTTTTACTGCAGTTTGAGCATTGAGTTGTTCAAGATCTGCAGCAAGAGAACGTTGTTGATCAAGTGCAGCTTGAAGATGTTGTTGTTGATCAGTCATTTAGAATTTTCTCCTTGAGTAATTTTTTGTAAGATTCAATATCAAGATTTAAGAATGGTGTATATTTTTGAATCTTAAGACTGCATGATTCCCATACAGGATCTTGCAATACTTTATCATATTGTTTTGAAAATTTCAATATCCGATTCAGAATAATCAAAGTTTCTAATGAAATCCTCCCAGACAAATATTCTTTTAAGATTGGAGGATGTTGCCCCTTTGTCTCAAAGATAGAGTTGAACTCTTGATTATCAAAAAGAGATGAGATTTCATTCGTAAATATATATCGCAAAC
>Ga0194133_10002041_pt1 | contig 32606 bp, 36 predicted proteins | sample TA2KigOf40mmetaG_FD_155448 | JGI IMG/M metagenome (GOLD analysis project Ga0194133, IMG submission 155448) | Freshwater microbial communities from Lake Tanganyika, Tanzania - TA2015055 Kigoma Offshore 40m | ecosystem: Environmental > Aquatic > Freshwater > Lake | place: Tanzania: Lake...
TTCTTTTCAGATACACACCTGCTGAATGTAAACTAATTCTAATAGATCCAAAGATGCTTGAATTATCTATGTACCAGGGAATTCCACACTTACTTGTACCTGTTATCACTGAACCAAAAAAAGCAACTGTTGCTTTAAAGTGGGTAGTTCGCGAAATGGAAAAACGTTACCGTGAAATGACAGAGTTTGGTGTCAGAAATATTTATGGTTTTAACGACAAATCATCAAAAAAAATGCCTTACCTAATAGTTGTTGTTGATGAAATGGCAGACCTAATGATGATCGCTGGCAAAGAAATTGAAAATTACATTCAAAGACTTGCTCAAATGGCTAGAGCAGCTGGTATTCATATTGTAATGGCAACTCAAAGACCCAGTGTAGATGTTATAACTGGAACTATAAAGGCAAATTTTCCAACACGAATATCATTCCAAGTAACATCTAAAATTGACAGTCGAACTATACTTGGAGAACAAGGTGCTGAACTTTTGCTCGGTCAAGGGGATATGCTCTTTATGTCTTCAGCAAGTAGAATCGTGAGAATTCATGGACCCTATGTTTCTGAAAAAGAAATAGAAAAAGTTGCAACATACTTAAGATTACAAGGAAATCCAACCTATGTTGAAGAAATTACAAAAATTGATGAATTAGAAAATGATGAACCGATTTTAAATCAAGACGGAAAAGATGAATTATATAGTAAGGCTGTTGAAATTATTAAAACAGAAGGTAAAGCATCTACTAGCTTTTTACAGAGAAAGCTTGGAATTGGATATAATAGGGCAGCGAGAATTATTGATAAAATGGAAGAAGAAAAAATTATAAGCCCAGCAAACCATATTGGTAAAAGGGAAATTTATTAGAATTGGCAAAAAAAATAATATTAATAGTTTTTTTTTTTATTTTTTTTTCTAAATATTCATACTCCAATGAGATACAAAAAATAATTCAAAAATTAGAAGAAACAAAAAATCTAAAATTTGATTTTATTCAAACTTTAGGCAAGTCTATTGAAACTGGTAATTGTCTACTAGAATTTCCAAATAAGTTTCTCTGCCATTACAACGAATCAAATAGAAAAAAAATTTTAATTGATAATAATATCTTACATTTAGCTGATGAATTAAATAACAAATCTAGTCAAAATATAGATGGAACTCCGCTTTTATTTCTAACAGACAAAATTGAAATGATAAAAGCATTAAAAGAAATTAAAGATTATAAAATTACTGAAAATCGTATCTCTATAAAAATTAATTTCTCTCAAAATGAAACTATTGATCTTTATTTTGATCAGAAAACATACTTAATTCATGGTTGGAAGGTAATTAATTATGATGGAACTTTCTTAGAGTTTTTTTTAAAAAATATATCATCTAATGTTCAAAATATTGGCAAATTCTCAATAAACTAATTACTAATCAATATTTAATTCTTCAGACTTAAATATTCTCATTCCTCTTGCTAAATAATTTTTTAAAGCATTAGGATGGTCTAGTGTGCAAGTGTGAACCCAAACTCTTTTCGCTCCTTTGCTAAAAGAGTTCTCAATTGCATGACATAATAAATAACTACCAATTTTTTTACCAAAATACTCTTTGAATATACCAAAATATGCTATTTCAAAATTTTTATGCTCGTCACAAATTAACTCGTAGTATCCAACTAAATCTTTATTTTTAAATATTGTATATAATTCATAATTAGGTCTAGATATTAATCTTATCCAATCATTATTACTCCAGAATAATCTATCTTTCCAATTATGATCTTTTCCGATCTCTTTATATAAGAATTTTGGAAGATCTTTATTATCGTTATTTTCCTTTTTAACAGACAAATTTTTTTCTAAACATTTTGCAGATTTTAATTCATTGATTGAATTTATTTCTAGAAAAAATCTAGAAACTTTTTTTACCATTTACTTAGAAATCATTTTCCCAAGTTTTTCACCCCCAAATATATGAAAATGTAAGTGTGGTACCTCTTGACCACCGTCTATTCCATTATTTCCTAAATATCTATAACCCGTTTCAGAAAGTCCCATAATCTTAGCAACTTTTCCCAAGGCTCTCACTAAACCCTCAATTTCGTCATTTTTAGCATTTGCTGCAAAATCACTCATATCTGTGTATTCCCCTTTTGGAATTACCAAAACATGGATTTTAGCTTGAGGATTAATATCATTGAAAGCTAAAGAAAATTTATCCTCGTAAATTTTTTTACAAGGTATCTCCCCTCTTAGGATTTTTGCAAAGATATTATTTCTGTCATACATAATTTATTTCTTTATTTTGTAAAAATTAAATTATGGTTCTTCAGTACAGGTTGAATTTTTTCTAAAAAACCATTTGTAAATTTTTCTATATTAAATATAACACTATTTCTTTTATTTTCGATTAAAGTGTCTTTAATATTCTGAATATTCTTAAAATCAGATACGAGATAAAGAGCCTTATCAATAAAATCCTTCTCAGAGATACAATTAAGGTAATCAAGTTGAAGATTTTTATTTAGACTATATGTTGAACGAGACAGAAAAGAATTACCTACTAATGTTAAAATAGGAACATGCATATAGATTGCATCTAAACTAGTAGTGCAACCAGGATAGGGATATGTGTCAAGACATATATCTATCTCATTATATTTTTCAAAATAATCTTTTTTATTTTTTATGAAACTTGTATCTATAAAAAATTTTTCTTCGGATATATTACTCTCTTGAAAGATTGACCTTATTTTTCTTTCTACAAATTGCATGTATTTTCCTCCTCCACCTGTTTTTATATATAATTTACAATTTCCAGTTCTATTTAATATTGTAGCCCAAAGGGTTAAAATTTTTTTATTTAACTTAAAATTATTATTAAACGAACCTAAAGTTACAAAATTTTTACTTAAACAAGGTGAGGATTTATTAATATGAATATTCTCTGAGGGATTAGAGTATGGTGTCCAACAAAAATCTAAAGCTAATTTTTTTTCTGAAAAATATTCCTTCGTTATTTTTTTACTTTCATCGATTACATATGGATCCACAATTATATAATCCATTTCGTCAATTCCTGTTGACCCGAGCCAACCAAGCCATGTTATTTGAATTCGACAGGGTCTGTAACAAAAAACTGTTAACCTGTTTTTATCTGTATGTCCTGAAAGATCAATTAGGATATGTATATCTAAGTTTTTTATTAGAATTGCAACCTCTTCATCTGTTAATTTTTCAATATCCATCCAGTAGGTAAAGTTATTTTTGAAGCTTTCTTCATTAAAAATTTCAAAATCGTCTTTTTTTTTATTATTTTCAAATTTATTGTGAAAAATATAAACTTCTATATAATTTTTTTTACTAAGTTCTTTAAGAAAACTTTCCACACAACTACTAACAGCATGTCCAAAAAAATCACCTGAAATAAAACCAATTTTAATTTTATTTATATTTATTATATTATTTTTTTCACTAAATAATTTTCTTATATAATTTTTATTCTCATCTCTGAATTTTTGTATTAACGTTTTGTAGATTTCACCGCTATCATCAAAAAAATATTTACAATTAAAAATTATTCCTTGAAGCTCATACAAATCTGTAAGATCAAAACTATACTTTTTTGTTAGTTTATATGCCTCTTCATTCTCAAATAAAAAAATTTTTAATCTTATCAAACTAGTGATAGCTTTTGAGTATTTAGGATCTATAGAAAGACACTTCTCCAATAACTTCATAGACTCCTCAACTTCACCTTTTTCAAAAAGAATATTGCTTTTAACTTGAATTCCTTGACAAAAATTTTCATCAATTTGCAATGCTTGATCTATAATCTCTAGGGCTTCATCAAATCTTTTTAATAAAGATAACGAAAACGCATAGTTTCCATAGGCCTCTAAATACTTTGAATTAATTTCTAATGCTTTTTTAAAAGAATAAATTGAAGAATTAAAATTTGATAAAGCAAAATAGCTTAGTCCTAGATTATTATAAGCTCCAAAAGAGTTTGAATACATACTTAAAACCTTTTTGTTTAAATCTATAGAGATTTTAAATTCTCCTTTTCTATAATAAACTGTGGCATTATTTAAATATGCGTCAATTCTTTTAGGATCAATTTTTATGCATTCATCATTGGCCTTAATTGCATCAAAAAAATTTATTTTATCAAGATAACTTAGTCCCAAAGCCAAAATACAATCATAATAATCCTTCTTTATATCCAGGGCACTTTTAAAACTAAAAATAGATTCATCATAAAGTTTTAATTTTCTCTGAATCATTCCTAAATTGTAGTGGGCATTATAAAAATTAGGATCTAGCTCGGTAGCTTTCTCAAAAAAAGTTATGGCAGCATTATTGTTATTTGCTATTGATTCAAGTATCCCCTTAAAATTAAATAAAAATGGGTCTGTATTGTTTAGTTTTATAAGTTTTTCTAATTTCTTTCCTGCTGAAAGATAATCTTTCTTTTCAAAAAAATTTAATAAGCTCTTTTTTTCTTTTTCAAAATTATCTTGCAAAACCATCTTTTTTTTTCAAATTTCTTTTTTTTTTTTCTAAAATTCCTGATAATTTTGATCTTTTTTTTAATTCTTTGGTGGTTTCTTTAAAACTAATATCCATTCGTTCTAATAGTACTAAAAAATGATATATAACATCCGCACTTTCATAAATAATATCTTTTTTAGATCTCGAAGTTGAATTTAATAGCTCTTTTACCTCCTCTAAAAATTTTTTTTTGCAACCTTTTAGACCAGATTTATATAACTTGGCAGTGTATGAAATACGTGGATTTTTTTTTTTGTTTTTTTTTATGGTTTTAATTAAATTATCTAAAATTTTATTTACCATTTAAATTCTAATTGGAACCCCTTTTTTCAATAAAAATTTTTTACTATCAATTATTGAAAAGACTCCGTAATGAAATATAGATGCAGCAAGCACTGCACTAGCTCCGCCAATATTAAATCCTTCATATAAATGATCTAAATTTCCTACTCCTCCAGAAGCTATTACAGGTATTGATACAGACTTAGAAACCTTTTTGATTAAGTCTAAATCATAGCCAGTTTTAGTCCCATCTCTATCCATTGAGGTTAATAAAATTTCTCCTGCGCCAAGTTTTTCAACTTTTTTAGAGAAAGTGATTGCATCTAAACCTGTATTTTTTCTACCTCCGTGAGTAAAAACCTCCCAGGTATTACTATTTATTTTTTTTACATCTATTGCAATGACAATACATTGAGATCCAAATTTTATGGAACTTTGTCTTACAAAATCTGGATTAAGAACAGCTGCAGTATTAATTGATACTTTATCAGCTCCTGCTCGAAGAAGATTATGTATATCCTCAATACTTCTGACGCCGCCACCTACGGTCAAAGGAATTAAGCAAGAATTTGCAGTCTGAGATACTTTATCAAGAAGAATTGATCTATTTTCGTATGATGCTGTAATATCCAAAAAGCACAATTCATCAGCTCCATTATCGCTATAAATTTTTGCCTGTTCAACAGGGTCTCCAGCATCTTTTAAATTTAAAAAATTTATCCCTTTCACAACTCTTCCTTTATCTACATCAAGACACGGGATAATTCTTTTTTTAAGCATTTTTTTGTAACTTGATTAAATCGGATAAGTTTATAGAACCATCATAAATAGATCTACCAACGATGATGCCTCCTAATTTTTTAATTTTTTTTAATTTATATATATCTTCTTTACTTCCAATACCTCCCGATGCAATTAATGGAGCTTTAATTTTAGATGAATATTTTTTTAAATTTTTTAAGTTTGGACCATTCTGTGTTCCATCACGTAGTATGTCAGTATAAATTACTGATTTAATATTAAATTTATTTATTTGACTAACTAACTGATCTGCAGAAATTTTAGTTTGTTTTTTCCAGCCCCTAATCGCAAGATAATTTGATCTTAAATCCATAGCAAAAGATATTTTTTTTGGATAAGAAGAAACACATTTTTCAAAATCCCTATTTTTTTCATAAAACATTGTTCCTATAACAATTGAATCAATACCTAGATTTAGCCAATAACAAGCATCCTTATAGGATCGTATTCCTCCACCAAGTTGTAAAGATAACTTTGTTTTTTTTTTAATAGACTCAATTATTTTTTGATTTTTTGATTTTCCTTTGATTGCAAAATTTAAATCAACAATATGTAAATTTTTAAAACCACATTTTTCAAAAAACTCCGCTTGGTTTATCGGACATGTATTATAAACAGTTTTTTTTTTTAACTCTCCTTTTAACAACCTTACACAAGATCCATCATAAATATCTATTGCTGGAAAAATTATCATTAAAAATACTTTAAAAAATTAGATAACAATTTTATTCCATTTTCATGGCTCTTTTCTGGATGAAATTGTGTACCAAAGATATTTTCACCACCAATACAACAAATTATATCCTCTTCATAACTTGTAGTTCCTAAAATTCTTTCCTTATTTTCTGTAGAAAATTCATAACTATGAACAAAGTAAAAATGTGAATTTTGCTTAATTCCCTCAAATATCTTATGTTTTTTTGTAATGTTTAAATTGTTCCACCCCATATGTGGTAATTTAAAATTCTTATCCTTAACTTTAATTTTTTGTACTATTCCTGGAATCCAACCAAATCCTTGTGTTTTTTTTTCTTCATAACCTTCTTCTGAAAACAATTGCATACCAACACAAATACCAAAAAGAGGTTTTTTTTTTATTTTTACAAATTTGTTTAATTCTTCATAAAGTCCATCTATGTGTAATATCGAGTCCATACATTGCTTATATGACCCTTGACCTGGCAATATTATTTTATCAGCTTTCGAAATAATATTTGGAGAACCAGAAATATTAATTTTTAAATCATTTAAATTTTTTCCAGCAGACTCTAAAGCTTTATAAACTGATCTTAAATTTCCTGTTCCGTAGTCGACTATAACTACGTCCATTGTTTAAAGTTTACCCTTTGAGGAAGGGAGTTGATTTTTATTTCTTTTATCAATTTCTAAAGCTGTTCTCAGAGCTTGAGCAAAAGCCTTAAAGCATGACTCAACAATATGATGGCTATTATCCCCATATAAATTTTCAATGTGCATAGAAATTCCTGCATTCTGTGAAACTGCTTGAAACCATTCTTTAAATAACTCTGTATCCATTTCACCAAGTTTTTCTAATTTCAAATTAACTTTCCATACTAGATAAGGTCTATTAGAAATATCTAATGATACTCTAGTTAATGTTTCATCCATTGGAACGTAGGCGGTTCCGTACCTTTTTATACCAATTTTTTTCCCAAGTGCCTTTGATATTGCCTGTCCCAAAACGATGCCAGTATCTTCAGTTGTGTGATGCTTATCAACATGAAGATCTCCTTTAGCATCTAAATTTAAATCTATTAGGGAGTGCTTTGAAAAAAGCTCTAGCATATGATCTAAAAAACCTATTCCAGTTTTTAAATTAGATTTTCCTTTTCCATCTAAATTAACTTTAATTTCGATAGATGTTTCTTTAGTTTTTCTTACAACCCTTGCAGATCTCATGTAATCAACTGATATATAAACAAATGATTGGTTTATCAATAAATTCTAGTTAGACTTGAATAATTTTAATTAATAACCATTTTTTTTTTAGTAATTTCTGAATTTATGAATGAAGATTTCAAATGGCGCGGCACAACTATTGTGCTTATTAGAAAAAATGAAGATGTCGTAGTAGCTGGAGACGGACAGGTGAGCTTTGGGAATACCGTCATAAAAAGTACAGCAAAAAAAGTTAGAAAAATTGAAAACAGAAATGTGATTGCTGGATTTGCAGGTTCAACCGCAGATGCATTTACTCTATTTGAAAGATTAGAAGCAAAATTAGAAAAACATGCTGGAAATTTAACAAGAGCAGCTGTTGAACTTGCAAAAGATTGGAGATCGGACAAATACTTAAGACGTCTAGAGGCATTAATGGCGGTAGCGGACAAAGAAAAAAGTTATATGATAAGTGGCAATGGAGATGTGCTTGAACCAGAACATGGAGTAATAGCCATAGGCTCTGGTGGTAATTATGCTCTTGCGGCAGCAAAAGTTTTAATGGATACAAACAAAACAGCAGAAGAAATAGCCTTAGCATCGCTTAAGGTTGCATCTGAAATCTGTGTATTTACAAATAATAATGTCACAATTGAAAAACTCTAAAACAAAAAAAATAGAAGAAGATAAAATAACAAGTTTTTCTCCAAGAGAAATAGTGTCTGAACTTGACAGATATGTTGTTGGCCAAAATAAAGCCAAAAGAGCTGTTGCCATTGCACTTCGAAACAGGTGGAGACGTCAAATGCTAACAGACAACATGAAAGACGAAGTTCTCCCTAAAAATATTCTAATGGTTGGACCAACAGGTGTTGGAAAAACCGAAATATCGAGACGACTATCAAAGCTTGCGCAAGCTCCATTTATAAAAGTTGAAGCAACAAAATTTACTGAAGTTGGATATGTCGGAAAGGATGTTGAGCAAATTATTAGAGATTTGATGGAAATTGCTATCTCTATGATTAAAGATTTAAAAAGAAAAGAAGTTAGAGCAAAAGCACAACTTGCTGCAGAAGAAAGAGTCTTAGAAGCTTTAGTTGGAAAAAATGCAAGCTCAGCAACTAAAGAAAGTTATAGAAAAAGATTAAGAGCAGGAGATCTTGATGAAAATATAATAGAAATTTCTGTTCAAGAGAATACAACAGCCCCCTCTTTTGAAATTCCTGGAGCATCAGGAACAATTGGGATGATAAGTATTGGCGATATTTTCGGAAAAGGATTAGGTGTAAAAAAGAAAAAAAGAAAAATAAGTGTTAAAGAGTCCTACGACTATCTAGTAGATGAAGAATCAGAGAAACTTTTAGACCAAGATCAGATTTTGAAAGAAGCAAAATTTGCAACTGAAAATAATGGAATAGTTTTCCTAGACGAAATAGACAAAATTTCAGCAAGAAGTGAAAGAGTCGGGGCTGATGTATCAAGAGAAGGTGTCCAAAGGGATTTGCTGCCTTTAATTGAAGGAACAACAGTAAATACTAAGTACGGTACCATTAAAACAGATCATATATTGTTCATCGCATCTGGTGCTTTCCAACTAGCAAAACCCTCTGATTTATTACCAGAATTGCAAGGAAGATTACCTATAAGAGTAGAATTAAATCCGTTAACGAAAGAGGATTTTATAAGAATACTTAAAGAGCCAGATAATAGTTTAATTAAACAATATGAGGCTCTTATGAAAACTGAAGATGTAAGTTTAAAATTTTTAGACGATGGTGTTGATGAAATTGCAGAAATTGCAACATATGTAAATTCTACTATCGAAAATATAGGTGCAAGAAGACTTCACACAATTATAGAAAGAATTTTAGATGATATAAGTTTTAATGCACCCGATAGAGGTGGTGAAGTTGTACTAATTAATAAAGCCTATGTTCAAAAAAATCTTGGAGATATTAAGGGAGATAAAGATCTTTCAAAATTTATTTTATAATTTTTTAAGTTTTAATTCATAAGCACCTTCTCCACCGTTTTCAATGCTTGCTACTGAAATTGAAATAATCCTATTCTGATAATTCTTCTTTATATAATCAGGTACCGCATATCTTAATAGACTTAAATCTTCAGATTTATATGTATCCTCAAAAACTTTTGATCTTAAACCTTTTCCTGTAACTATCAAAATACTATTAAGATTTTTTGTTCTACTTTGATCAAAAATATTATCAACTTTATCAAATGCATCTTGAAGCGAATATCCATGTAAGTCGCATTTTAAATCAAATTTAGATTTTTTTAACAATCTACAAGTGTGCAGGTCCTTGTCCTCAAGAAAAATATTATCTTCCTTTTTAAAACTTTCCCAAGAATTAATGTCTTCTTTTGTTATTAAACCTTCGTTCTTATTTTTTTTGGTCTTTCTCATCTAAGTTTTGAGAAATTTCTGTTAAATACCACGTAGGATCGTCTGAATTTAAATCTTTTCTAAATACCCAAATGTCATTTACTGTTTGAATTTCATTAATGCTTCCACCAATTATTTTTCCAGCATCATCTTGAGAGGAAGATATAATTTCACTAATAAATCTTACTTTAACCAGGTACAAAGTTGCTTGATTTTTAACTTCTTCAATTTTTGCTTTTTTAATGCCTATAAAAGTAAATTCATTTTTTATTTTTTTAATCTGCCTATCATCTATCTCTGAAATAAAATTTTTATATATTTCTGGATCTACTAAATCTTTAAGAGTTTTTTTATCCCCCTTTGCAAATGAATTTACTATCATTTCATATGCTAATTGAGCACCTTTTAAAAAACTCGTTTCATCAAACTGATTGGACTTAATAGAAGAAATAATATTTTTATCTGCTTCTTCAAAAACATTAACATTTACAGATTGTGTATTTTTTGCTCTTAAAGCACTGTCCTCCGCACCTTTTCCCAACGAATTTCGAAGTCTTAAAATTATTAAACCAGCTATAAAAGCTAGTAATATAACATCAATAAAACTAAAATTTTCATTCATACTGCCTAATATGCTTTAATGATAGCGTTATGGTAATGAATATTCAAGATGTTATAATATGCGTTGGCTTTTTGTAGCTATTGGCTTTTCTAAATTTGATATCAAAAGTGTAGATGAACGACCTATCGGAGGAACTGAATCGAGCTTAATATATCTTATGAAAAGTCTTGCAAAATCTGGTCATGAAACACACTTTTTTACCCCTCTAGCAGATGATATAATCATTAAAAATATCAACCAACGTTGTTTAAACAATGTCTCGGATATTAAAAATATTAAAGCTGACGTAATAGTTTATGTAGGAGAGACTACTTTAATCAAACAAATAAAAGAAATTCACAAAAATATTCCTTTAATTTACTGGGAACATCAAGCATCAAATCAAGGTTGGGTCCTTGCTTTTAAAAATGATTTAGAATTACTAAATAATATTTCTATAATTATTTTTGCATCACGTTGGCAAAAAAAAGACTTTGAAACCTCATTCAATTTAAACAATTTGAGGTCAGAGATTATTCACCACGGAATAACTTTAGACTTTGTAAATATGTTTAGTGATTTTAATGACTTTATAGAGCAAAAAACAATTCATGAAGGTATTTATGCGTCCTATCCCAACAGGGGCTTAAGTGCCCTATATTCTGCTGAGCAATTTTTAAAAAACAATGATCTGACTATAGAAATTTTTTCTAGTGCAAAAGTTTACCAAAGAAGTGATACTAGATATTTAAAACTTTATGATGATATAAAAAAAAAAAATTTTTTTAGATATAATGGGTCGGTAACAAAGAAAAATTTAGCTCTGAGGCATAAAAATAAATCTTTTCTTATATATCCGTGTACTTGGGCAGAGACTTTTTGTTTAACAGCATTAGATGCCGTAGCTTCGGGGTGCGAGATCATCTCAACAAACTTAGGTTGTCTTAAAGAAATATTTAACAACTATGGAAAATTTCTTAATATAAAAGATATAAAAAATTTTGACTCATTTGTTAAACAATATTCAGATTTAGTCATTGATACTTTAAATTTCAAAAAAAAAATTTTGATACATGGGCGAAAAAAAGGTACAATGATATGAGAGAAGTAAACGAAAAATTTAGTTGGAACAACATTTCAAAACTATGGATTGAAACAGCTAAAAAATTAACAGATTAATGGAAAATAAGTATAATCTAGAGCTAAATGAAGAAAGTAATTACGAAGTAATTACAGATTACATTAAAGACGTATCAATTGAAATTCCAACATACGAAACTTACGTAGAAACTAAATTAAATAATTTAGAATCATATGAAACCCGAATAAATATTAAAAGTATACAGCTTGAAAATCGGATAATAGAAATTGAGTGTAAAGTGGCCTTAATCGCTCCTGATGAAATAAAAAAAAAAATTAGAGTAGAAGTATACTACGGAATTATTTTTAAATTTAATAACATTAAAAAACTCGCTGAAAAAGAAGTCAAAAAAATTATTATTGCTGAAATACCAAATTTATTTAAAGAAAAAATTACTACAACAATTAGTGAACTATTTAAAATTGCAGGTTTTGATAACTTCAGATTCAAAAAGGAAATAGATTTTATTAAGCTGTATGAGGACAAAAATAACTAAAATTATTATATATCTAAGCATCTAATATTTTATTTAAAGTATTTTTTGTAAAAATTTTTGATAATTATCAATTTGTTTCTGATCAGGAATTTTAATAATTGTATTTAAACGAACACTATTAATATTTTTTTCAGCTTCTGTATCTTGATTATCTTGAAAATCAAACTCTCTTTTATCAATTAATTCTATGTAAACCTTAGATAAAAGCTTGCAATCTAGTAAAGCAGAGTGTTTTTCTCTTTGCGAAGTATCAATCTTAAATTTTTTGCATAAAGACGTAAGATTTTTTGCGGCTGCTCCTGGAAACTTCTCTTTTGCTAAAATTAAACTATCGATAACATTTTTTTTATTTATCGTTTCTAGATTTAAATTTCGAAGTTCTTTATTTAAAAAATTTAGATCGAAATCAGCGTTATGAATTATTAATTTTTTTTTTTGGATAAATTCTAAAAGCTTTTTAGCAATATCTCTAAATTTTGGCTTATCATTTAAAAATTCATTTGAATAACCGTGTATCTCAAAAGCATCCTCGGAAACCTTAACGCCTTCTGGATTTAAAAAAGTATGAAATAAATTTTTCGTTGGTAAATGATCATCAAGTTCAATGCAGGCAATCTCAATTATTCTGTCTCTTTCAATAGATAAACCGGTGGTTTCTGTATCTAGAACTACTTCTTTAATCATGTAATATAATTTTATTAATTATAGTCCTTATTTGCAATTTTAAGAAACTTAAATTCGTATTTTTTATTATAAAGTCTGACAAAGCTTTTTTCTTTTCTTTATTAAAATGATATTTTTTAAGAACATTAACTAACTTTACATTAATTTTTCTTTTCTTTCTAAATTTAGATAATATTTTATCTGCTGTATCTACAAAAACTACGATATCTGCAAAATATTTAAAATTAGTTTCTAAAAGCAAAGGAATATCTAAGATTATTAATTTTTTTTTTTTATTTTTTTTAATAAAGTCTAATAAATTTTTTTTTACCTCTGGATGGATAATTTTATTTAGTTTAGCAAGTTTTAAAGGATTTTTAATAATCATATTTGCAAGATCTTTAAGATTTACTCTTTTGCTGCTTAATTTAAAAATTTTGGATATTTTTTTATTTATAGATTTGTTTTTTTTGTAAATATTATGAACTACTTTATCTGCAACAAAAACATTATAGCCGTAGTTTTTAAATAATTTACTTATATAGGTTTTACCGGACCCAATTTCTCCAACAATTCCAAGAGCTATCACAAATATCTTCTTAGTAACTCATAAGTACCTGGATTTACTTTAGGCAAAATATTTGTCCATATCTTAAAAGATTTTTGAGCCTGATAAATAAACATGGAGAGGCCTGAAAAAATATGGTTCTTGAATTTTTTTGCTGTCTTTAAAAAAAGTGTTAGCTCTGGATTATAGATTAAATCAACAAATATTTTCATTTTAAATTGAGAAAAGTTTAGTTTAATTTTATCTTTTGGTTTAAGACCCAAGCTTGAAGTATTAATAACTAAATCAATATTATCCTTAAAAATTTGGAGATTTCTAAACTTCACAACCTCGATAACTTTCCCGAATCTACGCTTGAGAATAAATGATTTTCTTGGGTTTCTATTCGCTACATAGATTTTCTTTAATCTCCATTTTTTCTTAAGAGCAACTATCACCGAAGAAGTTACACCGCCTGCACCAATAATTAAGACTTTTGTACATTTTTTTTTTATCTTACTTAATATCCCGTAATAAAAACCAAAAACGTCTGTATTATCCCCAAATAACTTTCCATTTTTGAAATAAACAGTATTTATAGAATTAGTTTTCCTTACTATTGGAGTAATTATATCTACATACGGAATTATACTCGATTTAAATGGCAATGTTATATTAGCTCCATCGTAAATCTTTTCTTTTATATCTTTAATTATTTTACCTAAATTTTTTCTTTTAACTTTTTTTTTTAGATACAACGAGTTTACCTTGTATTTTGAAAACCAATAATTATGTAGAATTGGTGATAAAGAATGCTTTATTGGATCTCCTATGACTAAGAATTTATTTTTGTTTTTTTTCATTAATTCTAAAATATTTAATTAATGCATCAACTGGCATTCCCATTATAGAAAAGTCGTTTCCTTTTATTTTTGAAAAAAGTTTTCTACCTTCAGTTTCTATTTGATAAACACCGTACCGTTGAAGGGTGTTATCAGAAATATTATTTAGATATTTGTCTAGATATAAATCATCAAACCTTTTCATTTTCAGAGAAGAGTTTTCTGTGTAACTCCAAATAGATGAACCATTTTTAGCAAGACATATTGAACTGATAAGTTCATGTTCTTTATTATTAAGTTGTTGAAGAATAAATTTTGCTACTTTTTTATCTTTAGGTTTACTAAATATTCTGCCTTCAAAACTTAAAACCTGATCCGCTCCAAGAACTAATTGATCTTTGTATTTTCCACTAATTTTGACTGCCTTCAATCTTGCAAGTGTTTCTGAAATCTCTTTGGGTGTTGCATTTTCTTGTAATAATGATTTTCTTATTTCTTCTTCGTCTACATTTGGAGCGTGAACTAAAACATTAAAATTATGTTTTTCAAGTATTTTTTTCCTAATTTCGCTTGAAGAGGCAAGAACCAGATCTTTCATAGATTGTTCTTAATTTCGTGAATTTTAATTATTGAAGCAGAGGTCTCCTCCACAGACTTACGTGTAACATCAATAATTGGTATACCTTTCGAACTAAAAAATTTTTTAGAGTCCTCTACCTCTTTGTATATACTTTCGATATTGATATAATCTGTGTGCCTATCCTCAGACATTAAGTTTAGTCTTGTTCTTCTAACGTCTTCTAATCTGTGTGGATCGATAACAAAACCAACGATAGTTTTTCTATCAAAATCAATTGAATACGTGTCTATATTCTCTGTTCCAGTTAGTGGAATATTTGCAACTTTATAGCCTCTATTTGCTAAATAAATGCTTGTTGGAGTTTTGCTAGTTCTGCTTATTCCAAGGATTATTATATCAGCCTCATTTATAGTTTCTAACTTTTGACCATCATCATGCTCAATTGTGAAATGCATAGAGGAGATTTTTTCATAATATTCTTTATTGAGCACATATTGACCGCTTGGGACGTGATTTGCTTTCTTGTTCAGGATATCTTCAAATTTTAAGACAAGATGATCAAGGACACCTAGACAAGTAATTTTTTCAACTAGAGCTATATGTTTTAAATAACTAACAGCCTCTTGCTCAACCAACGTGTATAGAACAATCGAATTTTTGTTTTTCTTACATTTTTTTATGAGTGCGTTTATTTGGTCTTTAGTTCTTATAAAAGAAAAATGATGAATAGATAAATTTACATCTTCAAATTGAGCTTTTATAGCTACTGCTATTCTATCCAAAGTTTCTCCTGTTGAATCAGAAACTAAATAAAGGTCGAATTTATTGTGCATAGGTGTGTTTATAAAAACTCAAAGTTAACAGCTTAAATAAAAATATTGTAATGATTTAAAGTTATTAAGCTTTCTTTTGAGAATGTTAACATTTTATCAAATTTAATATTTTGGGAGCCATATGATATAATATTGTTTATAACCCTTTTTATCTTAAATTTGCTTATATTATAATAAATGCAAAGGTTAATAAGTTTGTTTATAAAATTTTAATATATTTTTTAAACATAATAAACAACGCCATAAGATACAACAATCTTTAATTAACCATTTTATGTGTAGACTAATACAGACTTTAAATTCTAAAAGTAATTTCTTTCCTATATGGTTTATGAGACAAGCAGGTAGATATTTGCCCGAGTATAGAGAGTTAAGGTTACTGAGAAAAAGTTTTTTAGATTTATGTTTAGATTCAAAGATTTCAAACGAGATTGCTCTACAACCAGTAAAAAGATTTAACTTGGACGCTGCAATAATATTTTCTGATATTTTAATTATTCCAAATTCACTCGGTCAAAAGGTATATTATATTGAAAATGTAGGACCAATTCTAGAACCTCTACAAAAAAAGAATTTATTTAATATTAGCCAATATCATGAGTTTATTCACAAAAATTCTGAAGTATATAATCAAATTAAAATTGTTAAAAAAAAACTTAAAGAAAAAGCTTTAATTGGATTTGCTGGCGCACCGTGGACACTAGCAGTCTACATGTTGAACAGAAAATCTCCCAACTGCAATTTTAAAATTAAAAATTTTAATTTTACTAACAAATTAATAAACTTACTTACAAATTTCATAATTCTTCATATAGAAAAGCAAATTGAAAGCGGGGCTGAAGTTATTCAAATTTTTGATAGTTGGGCAGGATTAATTAAGGAAAATCAATTATACAGATTTTGCTTTTATCCAACAAAAACAATACTAAACTCAATAAAAAAAAAATTCCCAGATATACCAATAATATGTTTTCCTAGAGGAATAAAGAGAAAATACAAAGATTTTGTAAATTTTGTTAAACCAGACTGTATTTCTATCGATCAGTCAATTAACCCTTTGTGGGCAATAAATAATTTTGATGGAACCCCAATCCAGGGCGGCATTGATCCTGCTGTACTTTGCGAAAATAAAAAGGCTGTGAAAAAAATCGTTTACAGATACTTAGGCATATTTACGGATTACCCATATATATTTAATTTAGGCCACGGAATTACACCTGATGCAAAAATTGAAAATATAAAACATATGGTTGAGATAGTAACAAAGAACAGATTATGAAGAGAGCAGTCATATTAATGAATTTAGGAGGGCCCGATAAACAAGAATCTGTAAAGCCATTTTTATTTAATTTGTTTAACGATCCTGCAATTATAAATATTATACAGCCTTTTAGATTTTTTATTGCAAAACTAATTTCACTGTTAAGAGAAAAAAAAGCAAAAGGTATATATAATTTGATTGGTGGTGGATCTCCAATTCTAAAACTAACGGAATTTCAAAAAAAATCTTTAGAAAAAAATCTTAAAAAGAAAGGAGAGTATAAGTGTTTTATTATTATGAGATATTGGCACCCAAGAGCAAGTGATGTTTATGAAGACATCTTACAATATAATCCTAAAGAGGTTATTTTGCTTCCTCTTTACCCTCAGTTTTCAACGACAACATCTGGCTCGTCTATAAACGAGTGGAAAAAGATAAATACAAATAATTTTAAAACTAAAATAATTTGTTGTTACCCTAGTGATGAAAACTTTATAAATGCTCATGTAAAATCTATTAGAAAATTTTTAAATATTAAACTTCTTTCAAAAACAATACTTCTTTTTTCAGCCCATGGACTCCCACAAAAGGTTATTGACTTAGGCGATCCGTATCAATGGCAGGTTGAAGAAACTGTAAAGAGAATTATAGAAAAATTAAAGATAAAAAACTTAAATTTTAATGTTTGTTATCAAAGCAGAGTTGGTCCTTTGAAGTGGATTGGACCATCAACGGATGACGAAATAATTAGAAATTCAAAGCAGAAACTTGGCATTATTTTGATTCCTATAGCTTTTGTATCAGAGCATTCTGAAACTCTCGTAGAACTTGATATTGAATATAAACACCTGGCAAAAAAGAACAGTGCTTTATTTTATAAACGAGTTCCAGCGCTTGGTGTAAATAAAGATTTTATTAAAGGACTTACAAATTTAGTCCTAAAGAAAAAAAATTATGGAGCAAAAGGTCTAAAATCTCCTTTTTGTAATAATTCTTTCAGTCGATGTTTCTGCAAGACATGAATATAGATCTATATTTATCTGTAAAAGTTATCCATATTGTTGCAGTTATATCTTGGATGGTCGGTTTATTTTATCTTCCAAGACTTTTTGTCTACCATGTAGAAAATAAAAGTTATTATCTAGAAAAGACCTTTCTTGTGATGGAAGAAAGACTCTTGAAAATAATAATGAATCCTTCAATGATTGTAACTTGGGTCTCAGGAATTGTTATGATTTGGATAAGTGGATTTGAAAGTTTATTAATTTTTTGGGTTTATACTAAAATAGCTTTTGTACTTTGTTTATCGGCTTTTCATGGTTTTTTAGTAAGAACTTTTAAAAATTTAAAGCTAGAAAAAAATAAAAAAAAGGGAGATTTTTATAGAATGATAAATGAAATACCTACAGTTTTATTAATTTTAATAGTTATTTTAGTAGTTTTTAAACCGGCTTGAAGTTCTTATTGAAGTATTATATCAAGAATTTTCTTAATAATCCTTAACAATTTTCCGCAAATTAATGAACCTTCAAGAACTTAAAAATAAATCACCAGCAGATCTTATTTCTCAAGCTGAGAAGCTCGGGATCGAGAATCCTAGTACACTTAGAAAACAAGAAATACTTTTTGCGATTTTAAAAAAACTTGCTGAAAATAACGAACAAATTACAGGATCAGGAGTGCTTGAAACTCTTCAAGATGGGTTTGGTTTTTTAAGAGCAACAGAGTCAAATTATTTACCAGGACCAGATGATATTTATTTAAGTCCAAGTCAAATTAAACGTTTTGGTTTGAGAAAGGGAGATACAGTTGAAGGCGAGATTAGGGCACCAAAAGATCAAGAGAGATATTTTGCACTTCTAAAAGTAAATAAAATTAATTTTGAAGACCCTGAAAAAATTAAATATAAAATTAACTTTGATAATTTAACACCGCTTTATCCTGATAAAAAAATTAAATTAGAGGTTGAGAGTAATAAAGCTGAAAAAAGTCCAGATTTAACATCAAGAGTAATTGACTTAGTTGCACCAATTGGGAAAGGTCAACGTGCTTTGATTGTCTCTCCGCCAAGAGCTGGTAAAACTATAATTCTTCAAAATATTGCGCACTCTATAACTGCAAACCACCCTGAAGTTTATCTAATTGTTTTACTTATAGATGAAAGGCCAGAAGAAGTTACGGATATGCAAAGGTCTGTTCAGGGAGAGGTCATTAGTTCAACTTTTGATGAACCAGCGATCAGGCATGTTCAGGTAGCTGAAATGGTTATTGAAAAAGCAAAGCGACTTGCTGAACACAAGAAAGATGTGGTTATATTACTGGATTCTATAACGAGACTTGGAAGAGCTTATAATGCAGTTGTTCCAAGTTCGGGTAAAGTTTTAACTGGAGGAGTCGATGCTAATGCTCTTCAAAGGCCAAAACGTTTTTTTGGTGCGGCTCGCAATATTGAAGAGGGTGGATCTCTAACAATCATTTCAACTGCATTGATTGAAACTGGATCTAGAATGGATGAGGTTATATTTGAAGAATTTAAAGGAACTGGTAACTCTGAAGTTATTCTTGATAGAAAAGTTGCAGATAAAAGAATATTTCCAGCAATCGATATAACTAAGTCAGGCACTAGAAAAGAGGAATTATTATTTAAAAAAGATGAACTTCAAAAGATGAATGTTTTGAGAAGGCTAATTGCTTCCATGGGTAGTATGGAGGCTATAGAGTTTTTAATTTCAAAACTAAAAGAGACAAAAAATAATCCGTCATTTTTTGACTCAATGAACAAAAGTTCTTAGTATATTTTTTTTGCTTGATTTGGAATCAATATTGGAACTCCATTAACTATTTTATAAGCAAGTTTAGATTTTTTTGATATTAACTCTTTTTTTTCATTATTAAAAATAAATTTATCTTTACCTATAGGGCAGATAAGAGTTTCTAATAATTTAGTATTAAATTCCATTAATGGATTTTTCTATCAAGTTGGCTGTTATTTCCTAAAATATAAAAATTTATTATTTGGTTTATTAAATTAGCTCTTTCAATCAGATTTTTTGCCTCTAATAGTGTTTGTTTTTCACTTACAGAGAACGGACATATCATGGACAAAGAGTTTACCAATTCATCAGGTTTAACCTTTTCAACAACTTTCCAATCAGTTGAGAGTTGGTGGATTTTAAAAAATTTTCTAGTTTTATCTATTAAATCAATTATATTTATCTTATCTGAAAATTTTATTTTTTCTAAATCTTCTAAGTAATCGTTGTAAGAAACCCTAAATTTTCTATATGGAAGTTCAGTTTCTAGTTCATCAAGTATTTTGAAACGAATAAGACCTGTTAAATTTATTAAATACCTGCCATCCACTGTTTTTGAGTAATTTTCAATCTTGCCTAGACATCCAACTTTGTATACGTCAGGTTTGATTTTATTATTATAATTTTTTGTTTGAACCATCCCTATTAATTTATTATTTGATAATGCATCCTCAGTCATTTTTTTATATCTAGTTTCAAATATATTTAGAGGTAAAATAGTATTCGGGAAAAAAATTGCATTTGATAGTGGGAAAACTGCTATTTGTTGGGGAAGTCCTTCTATACTAGAGCTATTTTTCATTTTTAATTTAAAATACTAGTTAATTTTTCTGATAATTCATCGGCAAAATTCTTTGAATCAAATAAGCTTGATTTAAGAACTTTTTCGAAATGATCTTTTCTTATAAGATTAAGTTTATCAATATTTTCTGAAAAATATAATGCCTTTTCTATATACTCATCCTCAGTTTTTGAAATAAAATTCTGAAGCATTAAATTATTATTTATACTTTCTCCGCATTTTGAAAGAAAAGTATTTCCTTCTTTAGTCAAAATTGGAACTCCCATGTATGAACTCTCAAAGCTAGTAGTACCACCGTTGTAAGGAAAAGTGTCGAGGACCATATCAACTTGGTTATAGTAATTTAATGAGTCTTCTCTTTTTTTGGGACTTTCAAAAATTAGTTGATTTTCTTCAATACCATTATTTTTAAATTTGCGATAAAAAATTTTTTTTACAAATTTCGAATTGGAATTAAGAAAAAAAGAGAGTTTAGAATTTCTATTTTTCTTTAAAATTTTAGACCATAAATATATCATCTGATCGCTAACCTTACTCGAAGTATTCGGGGAATAAAATACAAAAAATTTATTTTTTTTACATGGAGTTCTTTTTGCAAAAGTTAAATTAAAATATTCAGGGGCGGAAAAACACGCCCAGATTTTTGACATTTCTATTCGTTTTTCTGAAAAAAATTCAGTTTTATCACTCACAAATTTGTCCATTATTATATAATCCATTTCATCTAATCCAGTACTTGCCAAATATCCTATCCACGAAATTTGAATTTGAGCCGGTTTATTTGCAAAAAGATTAAGTCTGTTATTTGCAGTATGTCCATCAAGGTCAAAAAGTATATCAATATTATTTTTTCTTATTATTTCTAAAGTTTTTACATCATTTAATTCTGATATGTTTATGAATGATGATCTAATATTGAAAGTAAAGTTATAAGTAATCTTATCTTTAAATTTGGAGTTGTAAAAAAAAAAAAGTTCAAATCTTTTCTCAAGCTCTTTACAAATTGAATATAAAAAATATCCAACGGGGTGTGATCTAAAATTTGCGCTGATAAAACCAATTCTAGTTTTATTATTCTTTTTAAAAGGTACTTTTCTAAAAAATCTATCACAGTTTTTATTAAATTTTATTAAAAGATCGGATACCCTTTTTTCATTTTGAGTACCTAAGTATCCATAATTAAACAATAATCTTGAAATTACTTTTTTTTCATTAATCACTCCAGTATTTATAAAATTTTCTATTTTTGAAACGTACAAATTGGGTTGATGAATATTTTGGAAAATTTTTAAATAATTACTATAGATTCTTGAATTTTTTTTTTTTTCAAAAATTAATTTTTTAATAATTTTTTTTTTTTTTTTTATTTTATTAAATTCGATTAAGATTTCGCATAAATCAATTTTATAATTTAAATCATAAGGACTTAACTCAACTACTTTACTTATGTAATAAATAGCCTCTTCTTTTTTTCCTAATTTTAAAGATGTTAAAGATAAATTTCTTAAAATAGATATTCTTTCAGGATGATTTTTTAAAATTTTCTTAAATAACTTTTCTGCTTCTACAAAATTATTTTGTTTAAAAAAATAATTAGCTTCTTCGAATTTTTTTTTTATGTTTATTTCTTCATTCATTCTTTTACTAGTATTTTAATTGTTATATAGTATAATTAAAAAAATTTTTTAGCGGGTGTAGCTCAGTGGTAGAGCGAAACGTTGCCAACGTTTAGGTCGTGGGTTCAATTCCCTTCACCCGCTCCAAAACACAAGTAATCATTAATCTTTTTTCAAATTACCTTGTTTTTTGATGGCAGACAACTAGCGGTCAACTTTTTAAGTGCTAAGTTAATTTAATATGAATAATTTTGGTTTAGTTGTGATTGGTGCTCATCACGGATTTTGGTTAAGTGATGAAGTTTTAAAAGTTACTAAAGATATTCTATTAGTTGAACCCATTGATTATAATTATTTGCAACTACAGAAAAGATTTTCTTCATTGAAAAATATTTTTTTTGATAAAAGTTTTGTCAGTAGTAAAGATGGGGATAAAATAAGTTTTTATTATGTTAAAGAGAACTCTATTTCAAAATTAGGAAAGCACTGGGCATCTGGTTTAGGTTCTTTTTCTAGGGATTTAATTTTGAGTCATAGGTCAAAGCGATTTAAAATTACTGAACAAGATTTAGATTTAAAAATGATGTTAAGTGTTAGTTTCAATTCTTTATGTAAGAAACATAAAATTTCTTCAATTGATAAAATTATTTTAGATATTGAAGGTAGTGAAAAAGAAGTTTTAAAAACTATTAATTATGAGAAGTTCAAAATACAGGAGATTCAGTTTGAATTTAAGCATCTTGACGGTTACTTAAACTATAAAAATTCGTTAGATGATTTTATATTATTTTTTGAGTCTAAAAACTATAAGGAAAAACATAGGGATCAAGAAAATATAACTTTTTACAAGTTATAATATTTAAAAATTTATTTCAAAGTTTTTTAACTAATATCACAGGCAGACAACTTTCAAAAATTGGCAGACAACTTCGTCTAGATGCATTGATATTACTATACTAGTGATCTATTCAATTCCCTTCACCCGCTCCAAATTAGCAAGTAAACACTTATCTTTTTTGCTCGAATAGTATATAACTGAATAATTTAATTTAGAAAAATTTTTCTTATTTTAATTTTTAAACTTATTTCAATAAATTTATAAGATAAGATGCTTATTAGAATAACAAAAAATAAATAAAATAAAAAAGAAATATTAACGTTACAAAAAAAAATATCTTTAAAAAACAATAAAATTACTAATTGAATAGGAAAATGCCATAAGTAGGAGGCATAAGTTAAATTACCAATTTTTGATAATTTGTTGCCAATTTTTTTAAATCTCGATTGTGTAATTGCTAATGCTAGAATTAATGTAAAATTAATTACACCAAGATTTATAGCGTCTAATCTTTTTGAAAGATGATTATTATAGCTAAAAAAAATAAAACCTGAAATTATTGTTATTAGTATTAATAAAATGATTTTATAAAAAATCTTATTATTTTTAATATTAATCATTGTAAGTGCAAGGTATGCAAGTCCACCTACAAAGAAATAATAACAAACGAAAGCAAATCTAGAATTAATAAAGGTTAAACAAATAATGACTAAGAAAATTATGTATTTTTTTTTATAAATATATTTAGAAAACAAAAAAAAACATATATATGCGAAAAGTTCGAGAGAAACAGACCATATAGGGGCATTGTAGGAGGGTCCTTCATAACCGCCCCAACCAGATATAAAAAAAACATTTAATAAAAAATGTTTTAAATCATTATAATTATAAATAATATATGAACCCGTTTTTTTTATTGAATACAATTGAAGTAAACACACAATTATTAAAGTTATAAAATGCAATGGATATAATCTAGAAAATCTTAATAAAAAAAATTCTTTTCCAGACACTAATTGATTTTTTATTTTTTCATAGTAAAGCCAAAAGAATATAAATCCTGATAATGAAAAAAAAATTGAAACAGCAAGATGACCGTGATTATAAAAAAAATAGAATAAATTATAATATGGTTGTGAGCTTCTAATAAATGATTGTTCAAAATGATAAAAATGTTGAAAATGCCATATTACTATGCTCAAGCCAGCCAAGCCTCTCAAAATGTCCAGCGTGTAAAAGTATTTAATATTTTTCAATGTTTTTATTTAAAATTAATTTTGATTATTATTATATTTGAATAAGCCTATACGCAAAATTAATTGTTTAAATTGCAAAAGTTTTTTAGTAATTAAATTATGAAACTTCATAAAAAAAATGCATCCCTTGCAGAGGAGACATTCCTCCATTTACTAGAGAACAGATTGATGAATATTTAAATCCAAAAAAAATAGTTTTTTAAAATTTAAATCTCAGGCAGACAACTAGCAGACAATTTTTATTGGTTTACAAATAAAAAATATCTAATTGTGAAAAAAAATATGACTAAATACACCTGACCAAAGGTGTTGATAATTTTTTTGTTTTAAGAAATCAAAAAAAATTAAATTTGAATAATTTATGTACGCCTCACTATTTTCAATACAAATTAATTTTGGAAAATATATATTAAAGTCTAAAGATATTAATATTTCATAATCAAGTCCTTCTGTATCAATATTTAAGAAATCTATATTATTATTTTTAAATCTTGATCTTTCTAAGATTGAATTGATGTTATTACACTCAATTTTTCTTTCTTTAATACGTCCTTGGAATCTTTTTAATGCCTCTTTGTGATCTAACGTGTTCAAAGGACTATATTCTTTTTGAAAATATAGTGTTTTAATTTCTTTTCTTTTAGAGATACCAGTACAAATATTTTCATCTTTTGGTCTAATAAAATTAAATAAGTCAATTGCAAAATCAGATAAATCTACATTAATACCTCTCCATCCCTTTTTATATAACAAGTAGGTATTATTAATTCTTGTTGGGTGGTAACAACCAATATCTACAAAAAAACCTTTATTTTGATTTTTGAAAAAATTATTAATAACAATGTCTTCACCACTCATAGAATAAGTTTTTCTACTTAAAAAAACTTTCTCTCTAAAATAAAGATTGTGAAGAAGTTTAGTTGCTTTAAAAATTTTATTGAACATATCTTTGAAGGTTTATAAATAAACTTTTTATAATACAAAAATCTTTAATCTCAGGCAGACAACTTTCTAAAATAGGCACAACTTCGTCTAGAAGCATTGATTTTACTACACTAGTGAGGTATTCAATTCCCTTCACCCGCTTCAAGAACACACGTAATCATTCATATTTTTTCAAATTCCTTTATTTTTTGATGGCAGACAACTAGCAGACAATTTTTTTATATTTTAATTAGCTATTTTGAGTATTTTTTAAAAAATCTCAAACACTGCTTTATGCTATTTCACTATACGCCGTGCCGTGTCCCGAACCTTCAGGAATGAATTGCGTTGCATTTATTTGTTCACCCCAATTATCTTTACAAAATTCATTGCTTTTAATTCTTTTCAAAAATATTAATAAGTTTGTTGCAAATTATATCCCAATTAAAATTTGTATGAATAAATTTAACACTTTCCATAGTCTTAAAATGATCTTTTTTCGTATGAAGTGATTTTTCAATTTCTGTATTGAGTGATTCTTGATTTGGTTCTAAATATTTTTCTTTATCCATCCAGGGCTCAGAATTATCTTCGAACCCGCTAAATGATAAACTGCTCTCTATTTGTGCTCCCATTGTTAGGCTAAAATAGTCATCAGTTGATCCACCTTTAGTTACAAGGATACTAGTACCTGAAGCTGCTGCTTCAAGTGGAGGAAGATTAAATCCTTCACATCTATACGGGGAAACATATAAGTCTGCGGCAGTATAAAGTTGATGTAATTTAGTTAAGTTAAGGTTTTCTGAGATGATTGATATACCTGCTAATGCTTCATCTGATATATAATTTTTATATTTAGTAAGAAAAAGCTCTTTAATCAAATGTCCAGCAGTAAGATTATAGAGATTACTTTGATCTTTAAGAATTAATTTTAAATTTTTATATTTTTTCTTTAACAAAAAATAAGAAATCAATAATTTATCTACGCCCTTATTTCTTGTCATAGCACCTAAAGAAAGTATCGCAAAATCATCTTTATTTATTTTAAAATTATTTCTAAATCTTTCTCTTTCTGTATTTTCGACTAAATAAAATGTTTTTGGATCTATTCCGTGAGAAAGTACAATTATTTTTTCTTCTCTAACTTTAGAGTTTATAAAACCTTGCTTTGACCAATTTGATGGTACAATTATACGTGTGATTTCATCTAGTTTCGCAATGTCTCCGTTGCAGAACATAGTTTTATTAATAAACAGAAGTTCTGATGTTCCATATATAAATAGTTTTCCACGCTTTATAGGTAAAAGGTTATATGGGAAACTTATTCTATATATTATATCGTATTCTATATTTTCATTTTGTTTTTCAATTACATTTTCAATAATATTGTTTTGTATCTCAGAAAATCCATTATGATTTTTCTCTGTATTCCAATTTGAGTCATATGAAACATCCCTATGGCGTAAAAGGATATTTTTATTTATTAAATTTAATAACTGCCATTGATTTACAATTGAATATGAGTGATTTATGCCTCTCCAACCTTCAATGCATACTTTCATTTTTTTGCCAATTTAATAATGGATTTTTCTTAATTTTTTTTTAAAATAGTAGTAATGAAACTATATAATCAAAAATGTATTCCTTGTAACGGAAATATACCTCCTTTTTCCAAGTCAGATATTAAAATTTATTTAAAAAAACTAAAGAAATGGAAAGCGACTATTAATAAAAAAAAAGGTTATTATTTGATTAAAAATTATAAGTTTAAGAACTTTTTACAAAGCTTAAATTTTATAAAAAAAATATCAATAATTTCTGAAAATGAAGGTCATCACCCGGACATTAGTTTTGGCTGGGGTTATGCAAGGATAATAATTTGTACACATGCAATTAATGGTCTTTCAAAGAGTGATTTTATATTAGCTTCTAAGATTGACCGGATTAGTGTTTAAAATTTCTAATACCAGTAAATATCATTGATATTTTTGCTTTGTTTGCAGCTTTAATTACTTCATAATCTTTTAATGAACCACCAGGTTGAATAATAGATTTAATTCCTAGTTTGATTAATTCTTTTAGTCCATCTGCAAATGGAAAAAAGGCATCAGATGCAGCTACACTGTTTTTAACTTCATTTTTGAAGAATAATTTTGCATTTTGGCATGCAATTTTACTTGAGGCTAATCTATTCGTTTGTCCAGAGCCAATTCCAAGGGTTTGGCTGTTTTTTGCAATTACAATTGCATTAGATTTTACGAATTTACAAATATTGAATGCAAACTTTAAATCTGCAATTTGTCTTTTTGTTGGTTTTATTTTTGTTACAACTCTCAAGTCTTTATCTTGTAAGTCTTTAATATCTTTGTCTTGAATTAAAATTTTTTCACCAATGATATTATATGTTAATCTCTCTTCCTTATAATTTTTATTTATAATTAATCTAAGATTTTTTTTTTTTTTAAAGACATCAAGAGCTTCTTTAGTAAATTTATTTGAGATTATAATCTCATAGAAAGTATTTGAGAGTTTTTCAGAAAGTTCTTTATTAATTTCATCATTAAAACAGACAACTCCGCCAAATGCACTTATAGGATCTGCATCTAAGGCTAGTTTGTATGCATTAGATAAATTGTTACTTACAGCACATCCGCAAGGATTATTGTGTTTCACAATTACACATATTTTTTTTGTATTATCTAAATACTTTGAAATAGATATAGCGGCATACATATCCAAATAATTATTATAGCTAAGCTCTTTTCCTTGAAGTTGATTGATACCATATAGAAGATCTTTCTTATAATTTATGTTGTAAACGGATGCTTGTTGATGAGGATTTTCACCATATCTTAATTCATTTTGAATTGATCCACTGATTGTAATTTTTTTTGGAAATTTACTTCGTTCTTTGTTCATCCAATTAGAAATTATAGAGTCGTAATACGCAGTTTCCAGAAATGCATTAGTTGACATTTTTTTTCTAAAATTTAGAGAAGTTGATCCTTGATTTTTATTTAATTCATTTATGCATTCATCATATTGATCAGGATCTGAGATAACTGTTGCAAATTTATAATTTTTTGCGGCAGCTCTAAGCATAGATGGACCACCTATGTCTATGTTTTCAACTAAGATTTCTTCATTTGCATCCTCAAGTAATTTTTTTTCAAAGGGATAAAGATTAACAATAAGTAGATTTATAAGATCGGTATTTTCTTTTGAGATTTGATTTATATGTTCTTTGTTATCTGCTTTTGCAAGCAATCCACCGTAAATTTTAGGATGTAAGGTTTTAACTCTTCCATCTAATATTTCTTGCGATTTTGTATAATCAGAAACCTCAGTACACTGATAACCTAAATCTTTTATGTATTTAAAAGTGCCGCCTGTACTTAATATTTCAACGTTATATTCTTGCAGAGTCATTAGAATTTTATCTAAGTTTTTTTTATCAGATACAGAAATGAGAGCTTTTTTTATTTTTATAAGATCCATTAAGGATTTTTCATATACGATGTTTACTTGCCTTTTTCCAGATACCAAATAATATTAGTTAGCTCACTTTCTATTTGTCCTTCAAGTAAAATAAAAAAATTCTCTTTAATGTTATCTGGGTTTCCTAAATACAAATTCTTCTCAAGTTTAGTTGGAACTTGTGGACACCTAAATATCCATCCATCACCTTTATCAAAGCTAAGTAAAATATCATTTCCCATTGTTTTTGTAATTCGTATATCTGGATGAACATGAAACCTTATACTATAACTTAAAAAATTCTTTCTTTTATTTTTTAAAATTAAAGTATCTATTCCTTCAATTATATTTTTGTCCTTAAACAAGGTTATTTGTCTTTCAAACTTGATGCCAAATCTTCTCTCATAACCGTTGTGTGCAAAAATACACTGCGTGGTTTCTTTCTCAGATTTAAATTCTCTTTTATAAATATCTAAGTGATTGATTAGTGAATTTCCAAAGTGTGCAGTGATAAGTTTATTTTTTTGAAAAATACATGATGAAGTATCATTAACATTAAGTGTCGAATGAGCAGCAGTTGTTGAACTTAAAAAGTTCAAGTTACTTCCTAAATATTTTCCAGATCCAGTATTTGTTATAAATTTTTGACCTGAGGAATATAGTTCAAATGATAAAGCACCTGCCTGATAATTTTTTTGATATAATATATTTGCTGGAGTATTTCCATCTATTAATATTTCTATTTTTTTGTATTTAATTTTTCCAAATCCACAAAAAATATTTTCAACTTTATTAAAGGAGTATCCTCTTGATCTTATAATCTCATCAAGCTTTTGAATATTAATTTCATTTGCTCCATTAAAAAGGGGAAGGGTATCATTATTTAATTTTAGAAAATTAAAACATATTCCAAGCGAATGAATGTAAGATGTAATTTGTATTGGAGTTTGTCTTCTTGAGTTTAAGAGCCATTCATGAATTATAACTAAAAAATAAAGTGCATAATAAAGATCTTCGGGGTTTTTACTTTTAACAAAGCCATCTTTATTTATAAAATTGCTAAGTTCTTTTTCAATTTCTTTAAGACCAACCTCTAAATATTTTTCGTATTCGGTAAAAGAAATGCCAACCAATATTAATGCTGAAAAGCCTATAATTTTTTCAATCCCTCGCTCAAGTAGATTAATATTTTTAAATAAATGCTTTGCCTGTTTTACAATGCTGTTTATTACCTTACTTTTGTAGATGAGGTCAGTTTCTTTAAAAATAATATCATGACAGCTTATCCAATTAATTAATCTAAAGCTTAAGGTTTTAAGTCTCCAATATTTTGAATGATAATTTTCAAATTGGTTGATCCACTCATCGACTAACTGATATCCAATAACTTTTTCAGTTTTAATATTTAATGCAGGAAGAAAACAAAAGTTATGAAGTTTGTATAATTTATAATCTTCAATATTAGATATTTTCCAAACATTAGTTTTATATTTTCTTATTGTATTTAATAAAACTTCCTCAAAACCTGTAATGGGTTGAACAAGATGAATGCTTGAATATTCATAAATTTTATAAGGCTGAATAATATTTAAGGAGACATCGTAGTTCTTACTATTAAACTTAATGTCCCTAAGTTTGCCCTGGAAATTTTTACGTAATGCCCTTAAATAAAGTTGAAATGTTTGAAAATTTGCCACTTAAGCGCAAGTTCTAAGTTTTTGAATATTATCTTTTAAGGATTTTCCAGAAAATATGGTTGTGCCAGAAACCAAAACATCGGCCCCAGCCTTAATTGCAAGAGCTCCTGTTTCAAAATTTATTCCTCCATCAATTTCAAGATCAGTTTTTAATCCTTTAGCATTAATTATTTTTCTAAGTTCTTTAACTTTACTTAAGACTTCCGGCATAAAACTTTGACCTGCAAATCCTGGGTGCACACTCATTACAAGAATTAGATTTAGTGTATCTATAATTTTTTCTATGGATGAAATAGGTGTTTTTGGATTTAAGGAAACTCCAGCTTTTTTTCCAAGAGATTTTATAGTCTTCACACATCGTTCAATATTATCCGTGGCTTCAGGGTGAATAGTAATAATGTCTGCACCTGCATCTGCAAAATCTTTTATATATTTTTCAACGGGCGATATCATTAAGTGAACGTCAAATGGAAGCTTTGTATATTTTCTAATTTTTTTTATGACCACAGGTCCAAAGGTAATGTTTGGAACAAAGTGACCATCCATAACATCAACGTGAATGTAGTCTGCACCTGCCATATCAAGTTTTTTAACTTCTTCACCTAAGATACTAAAGTCAGCAGATAAAATAGATGGTGCGATTTTAATTTTTTGACTCACGGAGTCAAAATAGATGTTTTTGAAAAAATTTAAAATGTTTTATTAGAATTTTTTTGTAAACAGCTGAAGAATGAAGTCTGTAAATTCGCTTTCTAAAGGAAAAGATAACATTCCCATAACTGAGTATCCAAGTAACCAAGGCATAAGATAAAACCTGAACATATAGAAAAACCAAGCAACATATAAAGGAACAAAGGGTTGGATAATGAAGGTCGGAGTTATAAATCTAAAGGGTCTTATAATTGGGTTTGTCAGCATAACAAATGCTTTCATAAAAAAGAAATTAGAGTCTTCACGTTGAAAAATATTCATTGCTGATCTTCCAATAAGCGTCCACATAATTGTTCCCATAATATAATCAAGGGCAATTACCCAGGTTGGCATATAAAAAATAAATCTGAATTTTTGAAAAGTTCAAGGGGCGAATACATCGCCCCTTGAGAAAAATAATTTAAGCTGATCGTATGATTGTTTTACCCGATGCAATTCGGATTTCATCAACCATATCTTGAACCGATTTTGACTCTGGTTTTGTAACTAAACTTACAAGCACCATGGCTATCAAGCTAGCTAAAGCGCCAGGGATTCCAAATCGTAAGTTGTCGACAAAAATCCAGTGAATGTCTTTCCACGGAGTAGCCGCGTTAAACGTTGGTCCAACCCAAATTAGATAAGCTGTTCCAACAATCGTTCCAATAAGCATTCCAGCAATTGCACCTGATCGTGTTGCTCTCTTCCACCATACACCAAGTACAAGTGGGAAGAACAATCCAGACATCGCAAAGTCAAACGCCCAAGCGACGGCTCCTAAGATACCTGTTAATCGCATTGCTGAGATATATGCAGCAGCAACTCCGATCACAACTAGAAGCACACGTGCAACCATTAGTCTTTTTACAACTGATGCTTTTGAGTCGATCATTTTGTAATAGACGTCATGGGATAGAGCGTTTGCCATAGCAAGAATTAGACCATCAGCGGTTGACATCGCAGCCGCCATACCTCCAGCAGCAACAAGTCCAGAGATCACATATGGAAGACCAGCAACCTCTGGAGTTGCAAGAACAACCACGTCATCTCTCATGAACCATTCGTTCAACTGTAATATTCCATCCTTGTTAAAGTCAGCGATCGCAACCTGTTTAACTGCCATCCAGTTTTTGACCCATTCAATCTGCATTACATCAGAAATTTTCTTTCCAATAATTGCAGTTGGTAAATTTGGATCCAACAGCTGGATTTTAGATAATGTTGCAAGCATAGGTGCTGATAAGTATAGAAGGCCGATAAAGAACAGCGACCAACCCACAGATCTTCTAGCTGAAGTAACTGATGGAGTTGTAAAGTACCTCATTAAAATATGAGGCAGTGATGCTGTTCCAACCATCATACAAAGTGCAAGCGATATATATTGCCACGCAACTATATGTCCTGCAGGAACACCTGAGTGAGGTCTTGCAATAGAGCTTAACCCAGCAGGTACACCTGCTTCTTTAACCGCAGCTGGTGCGTTTGCAACTAGACCTAACTGAGCTTCAAGCTTAGCAAGTTTTTCAACCTCTTCTCCAAGTTGGAAGTGTGGAATTATTCCAAAGCCACCTTTCCAGCTCATCCAGAAGACCGGTATTAG
>Ga0194133_10002042_pt1 | contig 32606 bp, 27 predicted proteins | sample TA2KigOf40mmetaG_FD_155448 | JGI IMG/M metagenome (GOLD analysis project Ga0194133, IMG submission 155448) | Freshwater microbial communities from Lake Tanganyika, Tanzania - TA2015055 Kigoma Offshore 40m | ecosystem: Environmental > Aquatic > Freshwater > Lake | place: Tanzania: Lake...
CGCAGGACGGGCGCATCCAGATCGGGGTGGGGGGGAAGCAGCTGGACCTGCGCGTGTCCTCGCTCCCGACGGTGCACGGCGAGAGCATCGTGATGCGCATCCTGGACAAGGAGGGCCTCACCCTCGGGTTGCCCGAGCTGGGGTTCTTCAGTGACGACGCCGCCACCTTCGAGCGACTGATCGCGCTGCCGGACGGCATTTTGCTGGTGACGGGCCCGACCGGGTCCGGCAAGACGACGACCCTTTACGGCTGCCTCCATTACATCAACAAGCCGGACCGGAAGATCATCACGGTGGAGGACCCGGTGGAGTACCAGTTGAACGGCATCAACCAGGTGCCGGTGCGGCACGACGTGGGGATGACCTTCGCGGCGGCCCTGCGGGCGATGCTCCGGCAGGCGCCGAACGTGGTGATGGTGGGTGAGATCCGCGACTTGGAGACGGCGGAGATCGCGATCAACGCCTCCCTCACGGGGCATATGGTGTTCTCGACCCTGCACACGAACGACGCGCCGGGGGCGGTCACGCGCCTGATCGACATCGGCGTGAAGCCGTTCCTCGTGTCCACCTCGCTGCGGGCGGTGATGGCGCAGCGCCTGGTCCGCAAGATCTGCCGGCACTGCAAGCGGGCGGTCACTCCGGACGCGCGGGAACTGCGGGCGCTGAACATTAGCCCGGCGCAGGCGGAGCACGCGACCTTCGCGCAGGGGGAGGGCTGCGGGCAGTGCAACGCGACGGGCTACCGCGGCCGGATGGGCATCTTCGAGATCCTGGTGGTGAACGACGAGCTGCAGAAGATGATCTACGCGAACGTCGGCACCCAGCGGTTGCGCGAGCGGGCGCGGGCGCTCGGGATGCGGACGATGCGCGAGGACGGCGCGCGCAAGGTCACCGGCGGCCTCACCACCATCGAGGAGGTCGTTTCCATCACCGTCGGCGACTCCACCTGAGCCCCATCCGGCGATGAAGTACGAGATGAACGATCTTCTGGACCTGATGGTGGAGCAGGGCGCGTCCGACCTGCACCTCAGCGTCGGCCAGCCGCCGGTGCTGCGGGTGAACGGCGCGATGACGCCGATCGACGGCCCGGCGCTGACCCCGGCGGACACCGAGCGCCTGATGCAGGCGATCACGCCGGAGGCGCACGTGAGCTCGGTGCGGATGCAGGGGGGCGCGGACTTCGGCCTGGCGTTCGGGGAGCAAGCCCGTTTCCGCGTCTCGGCCTTCCGGGCGAAGGGCAATTACGGCCTCGTCCTGCGGCAGATCCCGAACCGGCTGCTGTCGCTGCGTGAGGTCGGCCTGCCGGACAAGGTGCGGGAGCTGCTGCACCGCACCCGGGGGCTGATTCTGGTCACCGGGCCGACGGGCTCCGGCAAGTCGACGACGCTGGCGGCGATGATCAACTACATCAACGAGCAGCGGGACGGCCATATCATCACCATCGAGGATCCGATCGAGTTCCACCACCCGCACAAGCGGTGTCTGGTGACCCAGCGGGAGGTGCACACCGACGTGCCGGGCTTCGCGGAGGCAATCCGCCGCGGCCTGCGCCAGGATCCCGATGTGATCCTAGTGGGCGAAATGCGGGATCTGGAGACCATTGAGGCCGCGATCACCGCGGCGGAGACGGGGCATCTGGTGCTGGGCACCCTCCACACCAACAGCGCGGCGAAGACCATCGACCGCATTGTGGATGCGTTCCCGGCGCAGACCAAGGAGATGATCCGCACGCAGCTCTCCTCCTCGCTGGTGGCGGTGATCTCCCAGGTGTTGTGCCGCAAGGTCGGCGGGGGCCGGGTGCCGGCCTTCGAGATCATGATCAACACCACGTCGATCGCCGCGCTGATCCGGGACAACAAGGCGTTCCGCATCCCCTCGGACATCCAGACCGGGGCGAGCCTCGGGATGATCACCCTCGACAACCACCTGACGGCGCTGGTGCAGCGGGGCGCGGTGCGCGCGGAGGACGCGATCGACCTGGCGCAGGACCCGCAGCTGATGCGCGAGAAACTCCTGCCCGGCGGCGGGCGGCCCCGGACCCTTTGACCCCATGTTCGCGTCCCACAGCCCGGCGATCTACGATTTCCTGAAGGAGCACCGGCTGGTCCCGCCGGCGCAGCTGGAGGAGCTCAACGAGGAGCACAAGGCCACCGGCAAGTCCCTGGCCGACGTGGTGGTGGACCTCGGCCTGCTGGAGAAGGAGGACCTGCTGCGGCGCATCGCCGACCAGCTGGGCTACGATTACGTGGCCGAACTGCCGGCGCAGTTCCCCGGCGACGCCATCGCGGCGCTGACGGGCCGGCTGGCCCGCGACTACGGGGTGATGCCGCTGCGGGCGGACGAGCGCACCATCGACCTGCTGGTCGCGGATCCCTTCAACACGCAGGCGGTGAGCGACCTGTCCTTCGCGCTCGACCGGAGCGTGCGCCTGCACTTCGCGGACCCGGACAAGGTGGAGGTCCAGATCCGGCAGCATTACGGCGAGGACGAGGACACGATCGACGATGTCCTGCAGGAGATCAGCACGGGCAAGGTGGCGGCGGACGCGGGGGCGAGGGAGCTCTCGGAGCGCGACCTTGAGTCGATGGCGGACCAGACGCCCATCATCAAGTTCGTCAACCTGGTGATCGGCCAGGCGATCCGGGACAAGGCGAGCGACATCCACTTCGAGCCGTTCGAGCACGAGTTCAAGATCCGCTACCGGATCGACGGCGCCCTGTACGAGATGGCGCCGCCGCCGCGGCAGCTGGCCGTGCCGATCGTCTCGCGCGTGAAGGTGCTCGCCAGCCTGAACATCGCCGAGCGGCGGCTGCCGCAGGACGGGCGCATCAAGATCAGCTTCGGCGGGCGTCAGGTGGACCTGCGCGTCTCCACCCTGCCGACCCAGTTCGGCGAGAGCGTGGTGCTGCGCGTGCTCGACCAGTCGGCGGTCCGGCTCGACATCGGCCAGCTGGGGATGGCGCCCGAGGTGCTGGAGGGCATCCACGAGATCGTGCGGCGGCCGAACGGCATCTTCATCGTCACGGGCCCCACCGGCTCCGGCAAGACCACGACGCTGTACAGCGCCCTGCGGCTGGTGAACACGGTCGACCTCAAGATCCTGACGGCGGAGGATCCGGTGGAATACGAGATCGAGGGCATCATGCAGGTGCCGGTGAACGCCCTGGTGGGCCTGACCTTCGCGGCGGCGCTGCGCTCGTTCCTGCGGCAGGATCCGGACGTCATCATGGTGGGTGAGATCCGCGACCTGGAGACGGCGCAGATCTCGATCCAGGCCTCGCTGACGGGCCATCTGGTGCTCTCGACGCTGCACACCAACGACGCGGCGGGTGCGGTGACCCGGTTGGTCGATATGGGGGTCGAGTCGTTCCTCATTGCGGCGAGCCTTGAGGCCGTGCTGGCCCAGCGGCTGGTGCGCCGGATCTGCAAGCAGTGCCGTTCGACCTATGTCCCGACCGCCGAGGTCCTGGGCCAGCTGGGGGTGGGTCGCGACGTGGTGGGTGACCGGCCCTTCTCCTACGGCAAGGGGTGTCCGACGTGCAGCCAGTCCGGCTACAAGGGCCGGCTGGGCATCTACGAGTGGCTGCGGATGAGCGAGGCGCTGCGGGATATGGTGACCCGGAAGGCGCCCACCCTCGAGCTGAAGCAGAAGGCGATCGAGCAGGGGATGCGGACGATCCGGGAGGACGGGTTGCGTTCGATCCTCGACGGCCACACCACCCTTGAAGAGGTGATCAAGTACACCTGAACCCCGCTGCGATATGGCCAAGCTCTCCGTCCGTGCCCCCGCTGTCCCCGCCCCGTCCAGCGCTCCGGCCAAGCCGATGGCGCGGGGCCCCAAGATCGCCCTGCCCGCCGAGGGCGCGCCCGCGCCCGCGCGCCGCCGCAGCCTCTCCTTCGGCCGCCCGGTCAACGAGAAGGGCCTGACGGTCTTCACCCGGCAGTTGGCGACCCTGGTGAAGGCGGGGATGCCGATGATGCGCGGCCTTGAGGTGCTGGCGCGCCAGGAGAAGCGGCCGGCGTTCCGCCAGGTGATCGAGGACCTCGCGGACACCATCCGCTCGGGGGGTAACTTCTCGGACGGCCTCTCCGCCCACCCGAAGACCTTCGACCGGCTCTACGTGAATATGGTGCGCGCGGGCGAGGCGGGCGGCGTGATGGACACCGTGCTGGACCGGCTTTCCGTCTTTATGGAGAAGGCGGTCAAGATCCGCTCGAAGGTGACCTCGGCGATGGTGTACCCGGCGATCATCAGCGTGGTCGCGGGCGGCATTATGACGGTGCTGATGGTGTTCGTGGTGCCGAAGTTCCAGGAGGTCTTCTTCACGATGCTGAAGGGCAAGCCGCTGCCGTGGCTGACCTCGGTGGTCGTGGCGGTCGCCAACGTGATGCGCGAGAACCTGCTGGGCGTGATCCTGACCCTCGCGGTGGGCGGCACCGCCTTCTGGCTGTTCAAGCGTTCCCGCTTCGGCACGCGGGTCCTGCACTGGATCGTGTTGCGCGTGCCGGTGCTGGGCGACCTGCTCCTCAAGGCGGCCATCGCCCGGTTCACCCGCACCTTCGGCACCCTGCTGGCCTCCGGCGTGCCCATCCTGCAGGCCCTCAAGATCACCCGGGAGACCAGCGGCAACGTCCACCTCGCGGACGCGATCAACGTGGTGCACGACCGGGTGAAGGAAGGCGACAACGTGGCCAAGCCGCTGGAGGCGACCAAGATCTTCCCCGGGATGGTGACCAGCATGATCGAGGTGGGCGAGGAGACCGGGGCGCTGCCGGATATGCTGACCCGGATCGCGGACAACTACGACGAGGAGGTGGATAATGCGGTGGCGGCGCTCACCTCCATCATCGAGCCGGTGATGATCGTGTTTATGGCGGTGGGGGTGGGTATCATCGTAATCGCGATGTTCCTGCCGATGATTGAGCTGATCAAGAGCCTTAGCGCCTGAGCCGGTGAAGTTCGCGATCTGCAACGAGATCTTCCAAGGGTGGCGGCTGGAGGATGTGTTCACCCATTGCGCGCGGCTGGGCTACGACGCGGTGGAGATCGCGCCGTTCACCCTGGCGCGGGACGTCCGGGACATCCCGGGGGCCGAGCGGGCGCGGATCCGGGCGGCGGCGGCCGCGGCGGGCATCGGCATCGCGGGCATCCACTGGGTGCTGGTGCAGACCGAGGGCCTGCACCTGACCTCGCCGGATCCGGCCACGCGGGCGCGCACCGCGGAGTATCTCCGGGAGTTGGTGGCCTTTGGGGCGGACCTAGGGGCGCCGGTGATGGTGGTGGGCTCGCCTAAGCAGCGGAGCCTCGGCGAGAGGATCACGCCGGAGCAGGGCTGGCAGTGGGCCCAGGAGGTCTTCCGCCCGGCGACGCGATTGGCGGAGGAGCGTGAGTTCACGATCTGCCTGGAGCCGTTGCCGGCGGAGGATACCAATTTCATCAACACGGCGGCGGAGGCGGTGCGGTTCGCCCGCGAGATGGCGTCCCCCGCGTTTCGGGTCATTTTGGACGTCCGGGCGATGAGCCACGAGGCGTTGCCGGTGGCGGACATCCTCCGGGCCTCCCGGGGCGAGTTCGCGCACCTGCATGCGAATGACCGCAACCTGAAGGGCCCGGGCTTCGGTGACACCGATTACGTCCCGATCGCCGCGGCGCTGCGGGAGACCGGTTACGACGGGATGGTCTCGGTGGAGGTGTTCTCCTTCGAGGAGGGCCCGGAAGTGATCGCGGCGCGGAGCCTCGAGCACCTGCGGCGGCACCTCGGACCGGGTCAGGGCGCGGGCGGGAGGTAGGCCTGCCGGAGCGCGGCGGCGACGTTCGGGGGCACGAATTTCTGCACGTCGCCCCCGAACCGGGCCACCTGCTTGACCAGCGAGGAGCTGGTGTAGCTGAACTCCTCGTTGGGCATCACGAAAAGCGTCTCGAGACGCGGCTGCAGGTGGCGGTTCATCAGCGCCATGTTAAACTCGAATTCGAAGTCGGAGAGGGCGCGCAGGCCGCGGATGATCGCGTCGGCCTGGTTGGCCATGCAGAACTCGACCAGCAGGCCGTGGAAGGTCGTCACCGTGACGTTCGGCAGCCCGGTGAGGTTTGGGACGATCATCTCCATCCGCTGTTCCGCGGTGAAAAGGAGCGACTTCCCCGCGGCCCCGCCGACGGCGATGGCGACCGTGACCCGGTCGAAGAGGCGCGCCGCGCGGGAGAGCACATCGAGATGGCCGTAGGTGATCGGGTCGAAGGTGCCGGGGTAGATGCAGTGGCGCATGACGGGGAAGGCGGAGGACGGCCCGGGGGTGGGGGACTCAGCGGCCGGGCAGCTTGAAGCGGACCGTGGTTTCCCCGTCGGCCGGGGCGGCGGGAGGCGCGGGCGGTTTGGGCGCGGGCTGGACCGGCGCGTCCTCGGGCGAGGGCGGCGGGAGCGCAAGGAACCCTTTCTCCAGCAGTTCCGCGATCTTGATGTCGCGGGTCTTGCTGTCCGGGGAGCCCATCGTGACCACGATGACCCGGCGCCCGTTGCGGAAGGCGGTGGCGGCGAGGCAGAAGCCGGCCCCGCGGGTGAAGCCGGTCTTGAGGCCATCGACCCCGGCGACCTTCCCGAGGAGGTGATTGTGGTTCACCATATCGATCCGCTTGGGACCGGGGCGGAAGGTGCGCTGCTTGACCGAGGTGTAGGCGAGGACGTTGGTCTGCCGGATCAGCTGGAGGCTGAGGGTGGCGAGGTCGCGCGGGGAGGTCAGGTCGCCGTCCTCGATCTTGCGGCTGGAGGGCGGGAGCCCGTGCGGGGAACGGAAGAGCGTCTGGGTCATCCCCAGCTCGCGGGCGCGGGTGTTCATCAGCCCGACGAACGCCTCACGGGATCCGGCGAGGTGGATCGCGAGCGCGACCGCGGCGTCGTTGGCCGAGGCGATCATCAGCGCGTGGAGGAGATCCTGGACGGGGAAGACCTCCTTTTCCGCGAGGTAGACCTGCGAGCCGCCGGTGCGCGCGGCCTCCGCGGTGGTGGTCACGGCGGTCTGCAGCGTGAGGTCCCCGCGGCGCAGGCGATCGTGGACAATGAGAAAGGTCATCAGCTTGGCCACGCTGGCGGGCGGGCCGCGGTAGTCGGCGCGGTCCGCGAGGAGGGTGCGGCCGCTGCCGGCGTCGAGGACGATCGCGCCCTTGTAGGCCGTGGCGTCGGCAGCCTCCTCCGGCCGGGTGGGGGCGGAGCGCCGGTTCTCGGCCGCGCGCGCGGCCCACGGCACTGCGGCGCCGAGGAGCAGCTGCAGGCAGGAGCGACGGGACAGGGACATGGCGCGAGGAAGGCCAAATTGGCCGGGGCGGCGAGCCGAATCCCGGTCCGCCGCAGCGGGGACTTGCGCCCGCGGCGCGGCGCGGGTGTCGTGGCGGCGGATCTTCCGCTCCCGCCGCGTTTCCCCCGTACGCCTATGTCGCTCCGCCGCCTCCGTCCCACCGCCGCCCTGTTGGTGCTCCTCAGCCCCGCCGCCCTCCGCGCCGAGAGTTATTCGGTGACCACCTTCGCCGGCACGTCGAACGTGGCGGGCGGCGTGGACGGGACGCCCGGCACCTTCAATTCCCCCTATGGCCTCGCGGTCGACAACGCGCGGAACGTGGTGGTGGCCGACACCATCAACAACACCGTGCGGCGCATCACGCCGGGCCGCGTGGTCTCCACCCTTGCCGGCAGCCTCGGCCAGCCGGGGTTCCTCGACGCGACGGGCGCCGCCGCGCGCTTCAATTTCCCGGTGGGCGTGGCGGCGGACGGGGCGGGCAATGTCCTCGTGGCGGACGCGCGCACCTTCACGATCCGGCGGGTGAGCGGTGCCGGGGTGGTCGCGACGTTGGCGGGCGCCGGCCTGCAGGCGGGAACGGCGGACGGTCCCGCGGCCTCGGCGCGTTTTCTCCTGCCTTACGGCATGGCGGTGGACGCCGCGGGGAACGCCTATGTGGCCGAGGGTGGGTCGCACGTGATCCGCCGGATCAGCGCGGCCGGGGTCGTCACCACCCTTGCCGGCACCGCGGGGGCCTCGGGCTTCGCGGACGGCACGGGCGCGGCGGCCCGGTTCAACGTCCCCTGGGGCATCGCGGTGGACGCGGCGGGGACGGTCTATGTGGCGGACAGCGAGAACCACGTGATCCGGCGGATTTCGGCCGCGGGGGTGGTGTCCACCGTCGCGGGCCAGAATGGCGTGACGGGCTACGCCGACGGGGCCGGCGCGGTCGCGCGCTTCCATCAGCCGCGCGGGTTGGCGGTCGATGCGGGGGGCAACCTTTTCGTGGCGGACCACGGCAACCACACGGTGCGGCGCATTTCGGCCGCGGGCGTGGTGGAGACGATCGCCGGTTCCCCGGGGATCACCGGGGACGCCGACAGCGTGGGCGCGGCGGCGCGGTTTTATTACCCGGCGGCGGTGGCGGTGGACGGCAACACGGTGTACATCGCGGATTCCGGCAACAACCTGATCCGGCGCGCGGTGCCGGCGAGCGCGGCGGCGTTGCCGGTGATCTCGATCCACCCCGTGGAGCAGCAGGTGGCCGTGGGGCAGTCCGTGACCTTCCGCGTGGTCGCGAGCGGAGGGGGCCTCACTTACGCTTGGTTCAGGAACGGTTTCGCGATCCCGGGCGCCACGGCGGCCACGTTCACGTTGGCGGCGCCGACCCTCGACGACGAGGCGTCCTACCGGGTCCGGGTCAGTGGACCGGGCGGGGCGGTGGACAGCGAGCCGGCGGCATTGACCGTCTGGCCGGTGGGCACCGGCGGCGTGGCGATCACGGCGCGTCCGCTCGGGCAGTCGGTCGCGGTGGGCGAGGCGGCCAGCTTCGCGGTCACGGCGACCGGCAGCGGCCTGACCTACCAGTGGCTGCGCAACGGCACGGCGCTCGCGGGGGCCACGCGGTCGACGTACGCGATCGCCGCGGCGCAGACGGCGGACGCGGCCGTCTACGGGGTGCGCGTGAGTGCCGGCGCGGTGTCGGAGACGGCCTTCGCGAAGCTGGTGGTCGGCGGCGTGAGCGGGGGCGCGGTGACCTTGGTGAGCGAGCCGGCGGGGCGCAGCGTGGCGGCGGGTCAGGCGGTGACCTTCAGCGTGCAGGCAGGAGGGGCGGGACCGTTCACCTACCAGTGGTTCAAGGACGGGGCGGCGCTGGCGGGCGCGACGGCGGCGACGCTCGCCCTGCCCGCGGTGCAGGTTTCCGATGCGGGCACCTACGCGGTGCGGGTCAGCGCGGGCGCGGCGTTTGTCGTCAGCTCCGGGGCGGTCTTGACCGTGCAGGGCCCGGCGGGTCCGGCGGCGCGGCTGACGAACCTTTCGGTGCGGACGAACCTCGAGGCGGCGGCGACGCTGATCGTGGGGGTGGCGGTGGCGGAGGGGCCGCGGGAGGTGCTGTTCCGGGCGGTGGGCCCGGCGTTGGCGGCCTTCGGGGTGCCCGGGGTGCTGGCGAACCCGCGGATCGAGATCTACAACGGGGCGGGCGTGCGCGTGCAGGAGAATGAGGACTGGCAGGCGGGGCTCGCGCCGGTGTTCGCGGCGGTCGGCGCCTTCGCCCTGCCCGCGGGCAGCCGGGATGCGGCGCTGGTCGCACCGCTGACGCCCGGCGGGTTCACCGCGCAGGTGCCGGGGGCGGCGGGCGGGGTGGTGCTGGTCGAGGCCTACGAGACCGGCCCGGCGGGCGCGGCGCGGCTGATCAACGTGTCCGCGCGCAACCGGGTCGGCACGGGCGACGACGTCCTCATCGCGGGCTTCACCCTCGCGGGGAGCGGCGCGAAGCCGCTGCTGATCCGCGCGGTCGGACCGGGGCTGGCGGCCTTCGGGGTGCCGGGCACCCTGGCGGACCCGAAACTGGAGATCTACAATGGTGCCGGGGTGAAGGTGGCGGAGAACGACACTTGGGATCCGGCGCTGGCCGCGACCTTCGGGAGCGTGGGGGCCTTCCCGTTGCCGGCGGCCAGCCGCGACGCCGCGCTGCGGACTGAACTGCCCCCGGGGAGCTACACCGCGCTGGTCAAGGGCGCGGATGGCGGCACGGGTGAGGCGCTGGTGGAGGTCTACGAGTTGCGCTGACCGGCGCGCGGCGAACTTCTGTTTTGCGTGGGCGCCGGGGAGCGCTCATCCCTGACGTTTCCCCGCCGCGATGAGAACCCTTCCCGCCCTGATCCTGCCGCTGGTGGCCGCCGGTGCCGCCGTCGGCGGGGAACCGGCCCCCGGTGCCGCGCTTCGCCAACAGCTCGCGAGCTTCGCCACGACGGGGACCCTGCTGCACGTCGCCGCCCACCCGGATGACGAGAACACCCACCTCATCACCTACTTCGCCCGGGCGCGCGGCTACCGCACCGGCTACCTCTCGCTGACGCGCGGCGATGGCGGGCAGAACGAGATCGGGCCGGAGTTTGACGCGAAGCTGGGCGTGGCCCGCACCCAGGAACTCCTCGAGGCGCGCAAGCTCGATGGTGGCGTCCAGTTCTTCACCCGCGCGATCGACTTCGGCTATTCCAAGTCAGCCGAGGAGACCCTGCGTTTCTGGGACCGGCGCGAGGTGCTGGGCGACGTGGTGCGGGTCATCCGGCAATTCCGGCCGGACGTGATCGTGACGCGCTTTTCCCCGCGGGGCGGCGGCACGCACGGGCACCACACCGCCTCGGGCATTCTGGGCGTGGAGGCCCTGCAGTTGGCGGCGGATCCCGCGGCCTATCCGGAGCAGATCGCGGAGGGTTTGCAGCCGTGGCGGGCGCGGCGGGTGGTCCTGAACAGCGGGGGTCCCGGCCGCGGGGGCGGCGAGGGGGCGCTGCGGCTCGACATCGGTGGTGCCGATCCGGCGACCGGCGAGGGCCTCGGGACCATCGCGGGCCGGAGCCGCGCGCGGCACATCACCCAGGGCTTCGGAAGCTTCGGCGCGCGCGGGGGCGGGGCGGGGCCGAATGAACAGTCCTTCACCGTGCTCGGGGGCGAACCCGCGACGCGGGACCTGTTCGACGGCGTGGACGTGACCTGGGGCCGCTACGGGCCGGCCGGTGCGCAGTTGGCGGAGGCGATCGAGGGGGTGCGGCGCGACTTCCGGCCGGAGCAACCGGCGGCGAGCGTGCCCGCGCTGTTCGCCCTGCGGCGGCGCCTGGATGCCCTGCCGCAGGACGCCCTCGTCGTGGACCGGCGGCGGCAGCTGGAGGGAATCATCCAGGAGTGTCTGGGCCTGCGTGCGCAGGTGACGGCGGACCGGGCCGAGGTGGTGCCGGGCTCCCCGCTGAAGTGGAATCTGGAACTGGCGGCTGGCGCGGTCGCGGTGCGGCTGCGCGGGGTGCGTCTCGGCGAACGGGAGTTGCCCGAGGGCCGCGGGGAGGTCGCGCCCGGGGGCGTCTGGCGGCTCCAGACGGAGGCGCGGGTGCCGGCCGACCAGCCGTTGACGAATCCCTACTGGCTGCGGGAGGAAGGGGCCGCGGGACTGTTCACGGTGGCGGACCGGAGCCTCATCGGCCGCGCGGAGGATCCGCCGGCGTTCAGCTGGACGTTCACCTTGGAAATCGGCGGGGAGTCGTGGTCGCTGGTCGTGCCGGGTGAGGCGGCGGAGACGGGGGAGCGCGCGGGACGCCGCCGCGGCGTGGCGGTGGTGGCGCCGGTGGTCTTCCAATTGGCGCACGAGGTGGAGTTGTTCGCCCCGGGGGCGACGCGGGAGGTGAAGGTCCAACTCACCCGCGAGGGAGAGCCGCTGGCCGGGCGGCTGGTCGCGGAGACGGGGGACGGGTGGAAGGCGGAAGTCCCCGCGCCGGAATTCCGCGCGGGTTCGGGTGCGCCCGCCTCCGTGACCGTGCGCGTGACGGCCCCCGCGGCCGGGGGGAGCGCGCGGTTAAGGCTCCTTGCGGAGGTGGAAGGGCGGCGTTACGCGGGGCAGCGCGCGGAGATCCGTTACCCGCACCTCGCGCCGCAGGTCCTGCAGCCCCCGGCGGTCGTCCGATTGGTCGCGGCGGACGTGCGGGTGGGGGCGCGGCAGGTGGGTTACCTTCCGGGGGCGGGCGATGACCTGGAGCGGGCCCTCGTCCAACTCGGGTGCACGGTCCGGCGCCTGCAGGGGAAGGACCTCTCGCTTGGCGGGCTGGCGGGCCTCGATGCGGTGGTGATCGGCGTGCGCGCGTTCAACGAGCGGGACGATCTCGCCGCGAATCTGCCCGGCCTGTTCGCGTGGGTCGAGCAGGGGGGGACCGTGGTCGCCCAGTACAACCGGCCCAATGGCCTGGCCGCCCCGAACCTGGGACCGCACGCGCTCTCGATCCAGGGACCGGCGCCGCAATTGCGGGTGACGGACGAGCGGTCGCCGGTGAATTTCCTCCTGCCGGCGCACCCCGTGCTGAACCGCCCGAACCGGATTGGCCCGGAGGATTTCGCGGGCTGGGTGCAGGAGCGAGGGGCGTACTTCCCGAGCAGTTGGGATGAGACCCGCTGGGAGGCGGTGCTGGCGCTCGCGGACCCCGGGGAGGCGCCGCTGCGGAGCGGGCTGCTGGTCGCGCGGCACGGGCGCGGACGCTACGTCTACACGGGGCTCGCGTTCTTCCGCCAGTTGCCCGCGGGCGTGCCGGGCGCCTACCGCCTCCTCGCCAACCTCCTCTCCCCCGAGCGATGAAGCGCCCCGCCGACCCGGTGCCCCCGGCACGGGCCCCTGACGAGGACGAGCCGCCCGGGTTGCCGGGCCTGTCGCGCTGGAGCCACGTCTACGTGCTGATCCTCATCGTCTTCGCGCTGCTCGTCGTGGGCCTCGCTTGGTTCACCGCGCATTACCGATGAACGCCCTCGACTGGCTGGTGCTGCTGGGGACGATGCTCGGCATCGCGGCCTACGGCACCTGGAAGTCGCGGCGGACGGAGCAACTCGACGCCTACCTGCGGGGCAACCAGGGGACGCGCTGGTTCACGATCGGCGTCTCGGTGGCGGCGACGCAGGCGAGCGCGATCACCTTCCTCTCGATCCCGGGGCAGGGTTTCGAGAGCGGGCTGGGCTTCGTCCAGAATTACTTCGGCCTGCCGCTCGCGCTGATTCTGGTCTGCGCCGTGTTTCTCCCGGTCTACCGCAAGCTGGGCGTCTACACGGCCTACGAATACCTCGGGCGCCGCTTCGACGGGAAGACGCGGCTCCTCGGCGCGGCGCTGTTCCTCCTGCAGCGCGGGTTGGCGAGCGGGGTGACCATCTACGCGCCGGCGATCATCCTCTCGACCGTGCTGGGCTGGCCGATCGACGCGACCATCATCGGCACCGGCCTGCTGGTGGTCGCGTACACCGTCACGGGCGGCAGCGTGGCGGTGAGCCTGACGCAGAAGGGGCAGATGGCGGTGATCTTCGGCGGGATGGTGGCGGCGTTCGTGCTGCTCTGGCAGCGCCTGCCGGAGGACGGCCTCGCGGTGGCCGGGGCGCTCGGGCGGCTGGAGGCGGTGGACTTCTCCCTTGATCCCGACCGCCGCTACACCTTCTGGAGCGGCCTGCTGGGCGGGCTTTTCCTGTCGCTCTCCTACTTCGGCACCGACCAGTCGCAGGTGCAGCGCTACATCGGGGGGGCGGGCCTGCGCGAGGGGCGGCTGGGGCTGGTCTTCAACGCGCTGCTGAAGATCCCGATGCAGTTCCTCATCCTGCTGCTCGGGACGATGATGTTCGTCTTCTACCACTTCCAGCCGGCGCCGGTCTTCTTCAACCGCGCGGAATGGGAGCGGCACGCCGCGGGACCCGCCGGGGCGCGTTTCCGGGAACTGGAGGAGCGCCACGGGGTGGCCCACGCGCAACGCCAGGCGGCGGCGCGGGCCTGGCTGGCCGCCCGCGAGGCCGGTGATCCCGCGGTGGAGGCGCCGGCGAAGCAGGCCCTCAAGGCGGCGCAGGCGGGGGTCGACACCGTCCGCCGCGAGGCCAAGGCGGCGCTGGTCGCGGCGGACCCGCGGGCCAAGACCAAGGACTCCGACTACGTCTTTATGCACTTCATCCTCGGGCAAATGCCGCCCGGGCTGGTGGGCCTGCTCGTCGCGGTGATGTTCGCCGCCGCGCTCGGTTCCAAGGCGGGTGAGCTCAACGCGCTGGGCACCACCACGGCGGTCGATTTCTGGCGCCACCTGCGGCCGCGGGCCGTCGTGGACGAGGCCCGCGAGGTCCGGATGGCGAAGGTGTTCACCGCCGGCTGGGGCCTGTTCGCGATCGGCTTTGCCCTGTTCGCGCGGTTCTCCGAGAACCTCATCGAGGCGATCAACATCCTCGGATCGCTCTTCTACGGTGTGGTGCTCGGGCTGTTTCTGGTCGCGTTTTTCGCGCGGCGGGTCGGTGGCACGGCGGTCTTCTGGGGTGCGATCGCGGCGCAGGTGCTAGTGCTGGTGCTCTACCGGACCCTCAGCATCTCCTACCTCTGGTACAACCTGATCGGCTGCGGCGCGTGCTTCGGCCTGAGCCTCGCCCTGCAGGCGTGCCTGCCGCGGACGGGGAAGGAGGCGCGATGAGCGCGGGCCCCGTCATCTGCCTCGGCCAGCAGCCCTGCGGCTTTTTCCCGCGGCGTTTCCTCGCGGCGAAATTCACCACCGCGCGCCGGCTGCAGGCGGAGCTGGGAGGGGAGATCGTGTTCTTCTACCACGACAGCGACCACGATCCGCGGGAGACGCAGACCCTGCTGCGGCACCGGCGGACGGGCGAACTCGCGACCCTCAACTTCGCCTTCGAGAACCGCCTGCAGCGCAAGTGGTCGCCGCTCCACCTCAAGCGGATCCCGGCGGGTTGGCAGGCGGGGATGCTGCGGCAACTCGGGGCCTACGCCCCGCCGGAGTCCATTGCGGCGTTCAAGGCGGCGGAGGGTGTGAACGTCGCCGACTTCTGCCTCTCCGTCTACCGCGGCCTCGGTCTGCTCGAGGGCATCCGGGTCGCGCGCTCCTCCGATCCGGCCTTCCGCCGGGCCGCGGGCGCGATCGGGGACTGCTTCGTGGACCTGCCGCACGAGGGGGAGGTGGTGCGGGCGCGCCGCGTCGGCGGCGGGTTCCGGCTGCACGAGGGGGGGGACGCCTACCGGGAGCTGCCGGACGCCCCCTTCGGCGCGGAGCAGGTGTCGCCGACGCGGGACACGCGCCTGCGCTGGATGCAGTCGGTGATCCGCTGCACCCACTACGTGGCGGGGGCGGGGGAACAAGCGTACTTGCGCCGCGAGGACGCGCCTGAGATCACCTTCGTGCCCCGCGATGCCATCGACCGCCCGGAAGAAGCCCTCGTCTGAGCCCGCCCCGCTCCTCGCCCTCGGGGCGCATCCCGATGACGTCGAGTTCGGTTGCGGCGCGGTGCTGGTGCAGGCGGCGCGGGCGGGTCGTCCGGTCCACGTGGTGGTCTGCACGCGCGGCGAGGCCGCGAGCCACGGCACCCCTGCGGGGCGGGCGCGCGAGGCGCGGCGCGGGGCGGCGCTGATGGGCGCCACGCTGGAGTTCCTGGTCCTCGGGCGAGATGCGGCCCTCGAGGCGCGGCCATCCGCGGCCCGGGCGCTGGCGGGCCTGATCCGGCGGGTGCGCCCGGAGATCGTGCTCGCGCCGACCCTGGAGGGGGACCAGCACCCGGACCACGTCGTCCTCGGACGGCTCGCGCGCGACGCGGCCCGTTTGGCCCGTTTTGGCAGGCTGGCCGGCCTCCGCGGTGTGCCCCACGCCATCGGGCAGCTTTTCCACTATGCGGTCACGCCCGACGCCGAGCCCGCCGGGGGCGGCCGCATTGTGGTGGATGTTTCCGCGCCGGAGGTGGTGGCCGCCTGGACCGCCGCGATGACCGCGCACGCTTCGCAGCTGCGGACGCGCAATTACGTGGAACTGCAGCTTGCCCGGGCGCGGGTGCTCGGGCTGCGGGCCGGCGTAGAGCACGCCCAAGCGTTGTTCCCCGCGAGCGCCCCGCTGGTCACTGGGCTGGACGGCCTGACGCGCGCGGCGCGCCGGTTCTGAGATGGCCGCCGAGCGACCCCTGCGCATCGGCATCACTTGCTACCCGTCTGTGGGCGGGAGCGGGATTCTGGCCTCGGCGCTTGGGGAGGAGCTGGCGCGACGCGGCCACGCGGTGCACTTCATCAGTTACGAGCGTCCGTTCCGCCTTTCCGCCGCGACCCCGGGCATCCACTTCCACCCGGTCGTCATCAACGACTACGAGCTGTTCCGCTACCCGGACTACACGCTGCCGCTCTCGGTGCGGATGGCGGAGGTGGCGCGGGCGCACGCCCTCGACGTGCTGCACGTGCACTATGCGGTGCCGCACGCCACCGCGGCGATCCTGGCGCGGGCGATGGCCGGCCCCGAACGGGCGCCGCGGGTCGTGACCACGCTGCACGGCACCGACACGACTTTGCTGGGTCGCGATCCCGGCTACGGGCCGGCGATCCGCCACGCGCTGCTCCAGTCGGACGCGGTGACGACGGTCTCGGGGTGGCTGCGGGACGAGACGCGACGGCTGCTGGCGGTGGAGTGTCCGATCGACGTGATCCCGAATTTCTTCGCGCCGCGGCCGGTCACGCGGTCGCGGGCTGAGGTGCGGGCGGAACTGGGGGTGGGGGAGGAGCCGTTGCTCGTGCACCTCTCGAATCTTCGTCCGGTCAAGCGCTTCGACCTCCTCTTGGAGTCGTTGGCGCGGGTGCCCGCCGGGAGGCCCTGGAAACTGCTGGTGCTGGCGGGCGGGGATTTTTCACCGTACGCGCCGCTGGTGCGCCGGCTAGGGCTGGAGTCGCGGGTCGTGGTGCGGGCAAGCGTCTTCGACGTCGAGGACCACCTGCAGGCGGGTGATCTGGGACTGTTCACCTCGGAGTCCGAGAGTTTCTGCCTCGGCTTGCTCGAGGCGATGTGGTTCGGCTGCCCGAGCGTCTCGACCGCGGTGGGCGGCATCCCGGAGGTGGTGGAGGATGGGCGTTCCGGGCTGCTGGTCTCCGCGGCGGATCCGGAGCCGCTGGGGGCGGCGGTGACGTCGCTGCTGGACGATCCGGAGCGGCGGCGCCGGATGGGGACCGAGGCGCGGCGGCGGGCCGAATCCGTGTTCTCCGCGGCGGCGGTGGTCCCGGGGTATGAGGCGCTCTACCGCCGGGTGTTGGCGGCGCCGGCGGGTCCCGCCTAGGCACGCGACGGTCCTCCACTCCGGCCTCGCCTCCGGCGGGTCGCCGCGATTTGCTCCGCGTCTTTGTCATGCCCACCTACGAGTATGCCTGCCAGAAGTGCGCCCACACGTTTGAGCAGTTCCAATCGATGCGCGATGATCCGCTGGTTCGTTGCCCCTCGTGCGGGAAAAAGAGCCTGAAGCGCCTCCTCGGCGGCGGGAGCGGGCTGATCTTCAAGGGGTCCGGCTTCTACATCACGGATTACCGCAAGGGCGGCGCACCCAAGGGGGGCGAGGGCAAGGGCGGCGGTGAGAGCAAGGGCGGCGACGCGAAACCCTCGACCCCGGCTAAGCCGGCGGGCGGAAAGCCCTGATTTCCCGTGCGGTCGAAACAGCTGATCGCGGAGGAAACGGGCTGGAGCGGCGTGGCGTGGGCCGCGGCCGGGGCCGTGTCGCTGGGAGTCCTGGTGGCCGGGATCGTGCTCGCGTTCTGGCCGGTTCCCGCGGGCGAGGGACCGGTGGCGGGGACGGCGCGGTACGTGGCGGGCGCGGTGGACGCGGAGCGGGCCCGGGAGGCGCCGGTGCGGCGCGAGTCCCTGCGGGCGGGACAGGACGTGACTTTCACGGAGCCCGAGCTGAACGCGCTGCTTGGGCGGACCAAGGGTGGCGAGAGGCCGAATGTGCGGCTCGCCGAGGGGCGGGTCCAGTTGGCGCGCGCGCTGGCGGGGCCGGGCTGGCCGGCCAAGGTCCAACCTGTGTTGCAGGCACGTGCTGAACCGGTTCGCGCCGGCGCCGGCTGGGCGCTCCAGGCCCGGGAGGTTTACCTGGGCGGGCTTGCGCTGCATCGCCTGCCCGTGCTCGCCGAGCTCGCGTGGCGCGAGTCCCTGGAACCGTTGTTACCGCCGGAGTTGCGCGCGGCGTTGCCGGGGGCACGGGAGCTGGAGGTTGCCGGGTCGACGCTCCGGCTGCGTCGGCCGTGAATCACGTCCGGTGGCTCGTGCTCGGCTTGCTGGCGGTCCTGCCCCTACGCGGCGCCGCTCCCGTCTTGGCTGCCAGCCTCGCGGGCCGCTTCGAGGTGGCCTCGATGGATGCCGCCGTGGCGCATCGGGTCGCGGCCGCGGCGGAGGAGGGCTGGCGGGTGCTTACGGCGCCGCTGGGCCTGCCCCCGGCATTCCCTTCGCCGGTGTTCGTGCGCGTCGTGCCGGCCGGAACGCCCGGGGCGCCGCCGACGCACGACGTCGCGGTGGAAGCCGGCGGCCTGGTGACCCTCTGGCTGGGGCCGCGCGCGCAGGAGGGCCGGGCGCTGCGGGTGGCGTTGGTGGACGCGCTTTTGCACCGGCTGGGCGTGGCCTGGCACGGAGCGACGGTGCAGCCGGTGGTCGCCTCGTGGCTAGTGCTCGGGGCCGCGGGGTGGTGGGAGACGCGGGTCGACGGGGCGCGGCTCGATGCGCTGCGCGAGGCCTCGCGGCGGCACCCGCCGCCGGAACTGGTCCGCCTCCTTGACGGTACGAGGGGTGTTTCCGGAACCGAGGGGGAAGCCGCGGGTGCGATCTGGCTGTTCACCTTCCTGTTGGCGGAGTCCGGCCGGGGCGGGGAATGGCCGCGGCTGCTCGCCCGCCTGCTGGCTGGCGGTGATCCGCAGGCGATGGTGGCGCAGGCTTACCCCGGCCGTTTCGGGGGGCCGGACGAGCGGGAGCTCTGGTGGCAGACTGGCTGGCATTATCACCTGCGGCAGCGGGTGCTCCCCGGCCTCGAGGCAGAGGAGGCGCGCGAGTTGCTGGCGACGCTGGCGCGCTTCGTGTTCGCCGACGAGGCCGGCGCGGACCGGTTGCCACCCCTGGCGGAGGTGCTCGCTCGGCGGAGCGAGCCGTTGGTGGCCGCGGAGCTCGCCCGCCGCGGTGTGGACCTCGGACGGAGCATCGCCGGGATGCATCCGTTCTATCGCAACGCCGCCCTGACCTTGGCCGAGGCTTTCGCGCTGGGGGCGGGGCCGGAGGCCGACCGGCGCCGGGAGGCCCTCCTCGCCCAGTGGGAACGGGATTGGGCAGATGGCCGTGCGCTTGAGGCTGCGACGACCGAAGCGCTGGATCGCTGGGAAGCCCGCCGCCGCGGGCCCGCGCGCTGAGGTTTTGGCTAAGTCTTGCGGGCGGGCGCCGCCGTTCCGCAGAGTGGAGGCGTGTCCAAGAGCTTCCTCAACATCGGGGTGGTGGCGGGCGCCACCCTGGCGTCCCGCTGCTTGGGGCTGGTGCGGGACGCGCTGGTGACCGCGGTGTTCGGCCTCGAGGCGCTGGCCTCGGCATTCTACACCGCCTTCACCCTGCCGAATCTTTTCCGGCGGTTGCTCGGCGAGGGAGCGCTCACGGCGGCGCTGGTGCCGACGCTGCAGCAGGAGATCCGCGCGGCGCAGCGCGAGGCGGCCTTCCTGCTAGTGAACCGCGTTGCGAGCTGGCTGCTGGTGATCACGGGCAGCATCGTGGCGGGTGGAATGCTCGTGCTGGCGTTCGTGCCGCGGTGGCTGGCGGGAGGGGCCGGCTGGACCGGGGTAGGCCCGGCGCTGGAGCGGTGGCTGGTGGCCGCAGACCTCGCGGTGATCCTTTTCCCTTACCTAGTTTGCATCTGCCTCGCGGCCGTCTTCAGCGCGGCGCTCCAGACCCTGAACCGCTTTCTGGAGCCGGCGCTTTCACCGGTGTGGTTGAACCTCGCGATGATCGGCTGCCTTGGCGGCGCCGCGTATGGGGGCTGGGCGGCGAGCCCGGGGGGCCGGATGCATTGGCTTTGCGGGGGCACCCTGCTCGGGGGGCTGCTGCAACTGGTGGTGCCCGCTTGGGCGCTGCGGCGCGAAGGCTGGCGCCCGCGGTTCGGGCTCGGGGTCGATGACGGCCTGCGGCAGATCCTGCGCCTGATGGCGCCGACCGTCTTCGGCTCGGCGATCCACCTGATTAACATCTCCGTCTCGCGGCTCGTGGGGTTGTCCCTCAACGACTCGGCAGTCGCGATCCTCAATCTGGCAACGCGGCTGATGGAGTTACCGATCGGGGTGTTCACGCTGGCGGTCTCGACGGTCGTCTTCCCGCTGATCGCCCGGCACGCGGCGGCGGGGGAGTGGGATGCCTTCGCGGCCTCCTACCGCAAGGGGATGCGGCTGATCCTCGTGATCAACCTGCCTGCCGCGGCGGGGCTGGCGCTGCTCGCCGAGCCGATCGTGCGCGTGCTCTTCCAACGGGGCGAGTTCGGCCCCGCCGACACCGCGGCGATGCGTCCCGTCCTCGCCATCTTCGCGGCGGGGCTGCCCTTCCTCGCCTTCACCACGCTGGTCCTGCGCGCCTTCTATGCGGAGAAGGACACCGCCACGCCGGTCCGCGCGGCGGCGCTGAGCTTCATCGTCAACCTCGGCCTCAGCCTGATCCTGATGGGCAGGTGGGGGACGCTCGGCTTGGCGGTGGCGAGCAACGTGGCCTTGGCGGTCCAGGCGGTGCACCTGCAGTTGATCCTGGCGCGCCGCCGCCCGGGGCTGGCGTTCCACCACCTGCGGCGCGACCTCGGCAAGATCCTCCTCGCCACTGCCGCGATGGCCGGGATGGTCCGGGCGACTTACCTCGGGTGGCAGCAACTGGCTCCCGCGGGGCGGGCGGCGGATGCGGCTGGTCTCGTCCTCACCATCGGCTGCGCGGCCGGATTCTACGCCCTCCTCCTCTGGGTGCTCCGCCTCGAGGGCCGGGAGGAACTGGCGGCGATGGGGCAACGTTTCCGTGAGCGGATCGGGGGGGCGCCGTGAGGTTCCGGCCGGACGGATTCCTGCTCGGGATGGTCGCGGCGGCGGCCTTGGCGTGGCTGTGGCCCGCTCCCGGGGCGACCGGTGGTGCGCTCCGGCCGGAGCTGCTCACCAAGGCGGGGGTTGCGCTCCTCTTCTTCCTGCACGGGCTGGCCCTTTCGTTCGGCGCGCTGCGCGCCGGGGTTTTGCACTGGCGTCTGCACCTGCTCGCCCAGGGCTGCGTGTTCCTGCTTTTCCCGCTCCTTGGGCTGGTGCTTTACCACGTGCTGGCGGGCCAGTTGGCGGAGCCGCTGCGGATGGGCCTCTTCTTCCTCTGCGCGGCCCCCTCGACGGTTTCCTCGTCCGTCGCGATGACGGCCGCGGCGCGGGGCAACGTTGCCGGATCCGTGTTCAACGCCACCGCCTCCAGTCTGCTCGGGATCGTCCTGACGCCCCTCTGGGTGGCGGCGGTCCTCGGGGCCGCGGGCGAGATTCGCCCCCTGGGGCCGGTGATCTGGGATCTCGTCCGGTGGCTGCTGCTGCCGTTGGCGGCCGGGCAGGCGCTGCGGCCGTGGTGGGGCGCGTGGCTCGCGGCGCGCAAGGCGCGGATCGGGTACGTCGACCGCGGCGTGATCCTGTTCCTGGTCTACACCTCGTTCTGCGACTCTTTCCAGGAGGGAGTCTGGAGCCGGCAGGGACCCGGGTCGCTCGCGCTCGTCCTGGCGCTGAGCCTGGCGGTGCTCGCGGCGATGCTGGGCGCCGCCTCCGCCGTTGCCCGGCTCGCGGGGCTGGCGCGCGAGGACCGGGTCGCGCTGGTGTTCTGCGGCTCCAAGAAGTCGCTCGCCGCCGGGGTGCCGATGGCGAAGCTGATCTTTGGCGCGCACCCGGCCCTCGGGATGATCCTCCTGCCCCTGATGGTCTATCACACCGTGCAACTGGTCGCGGGCGGGATGCTGGCGCGGCGTTGGGGCGAGGAGCGGTAAGCCCCGCGGCTTGCGCCGGGGCGGCGCGCGGCCCAGCTTCGCGCCTTTCCACCGATGACTCCGTCCTCCCCCGCCCACCTGCTCGAGGCCCTCCGCTGGCGCTATGCCACCAAGCAGTTTGATCCGGCGCGCGCCATCCCGGAGCCAACCTGGGCGGCACTGGAGGAAAGCCTGGTGCTCACGCCGTCCTCCCTCGGGCTCCAGCCGTGGCGGTTCGTGGTCGTCACCCAGCCGGAGTTGCGGGAGCCGCTGCAGGCCGCCTCTTACGGGCAGAGCCAGCCCCGGGACTGCTCGCATTTCGTGGTCTTCACGGTCCGGCGCGGGCTGGACGCGGCGCACATCGACCGGCACGTCGCGCGGACCGCCGCGGTGCGCGGGGTGGCGGAGGAGTCGCTGGCCAAGTTCCGCGGGATGATGGCGGGCAGCGTCGAGCGGGCGCGCCGCGAGGGCACGCTGGACACGTGGCAGGACCATCAGGCCTACATCGCGCTGGGCCAGTTCATGCTGGCGGCGGCGCTCCTCGGCGTGGACACGTGCCCGATGGAGGGCATCGAGCCCCGCAAGTACGACGAGATCCTCGGCCTGGCCGGCACGGGCTACGGCACGGTCGTGGCCTGCGCGGCGGGCTACCGCTCGGCGGGGGACAAGTACGCGGCGGCCCCGAAGGTGCGCTTCCCGCGCGCCGAGGTCGTGGACGTCCGCCCCTGAATCGTGCCGGCTGGGACGCGGCGTCCGCGGGATCAGCGCGCGTTGTCGTTGATGGGGCGTTCGACGACGAACGGGGCCGGGAAATCGGCCGCGCGGTCACCGGCCCGTCCGCGGAGGCGTTTGTTCTGCGACGCGCCGAGCGGCGGGTTGAGCGGGATCTCCATCCCGCCGAGCTCGCCCATCATCCGGTAGAGCTGCCGCTCCATCGCCACCGCCGTCTCGCGGTGCGCGGGATCGTGGAGGAGGTTGCGCTGCTCCTCCGGATCCGTCTGCAGGTCGTAGAGCTCGTCGGTGTCCCAGAGCCCGTAATAGGTGATGTATTTGAAGCGGTCGCCGCGGAGCGCGAAGACGGTGGGGGACTGGGGGAAGTTCTTCTCCCAGTAGTACACGTACAGGAAGTGCTCGCGCCAAGGGATGGAGCGGCCCTGCGCGAGGGGCAGGAAGCTGCGGCCGTCCATATGCGCGGGCGTGGCAAGGCCCATCGCCTCGAGGATCGTCGGGGCGACGTCGAGGTTGGCGACCACCTGATCGATCGCCTTGCCGCCGGGGAAGAGGGAGGGGCATTGCATCAGCATCGGGATGCGGATCGAGGCCTCGTAGGCGACGCGCTTGTCGATCAGGCCGTGTTCGCCGAACATAAAGCCGTTGTCGCCCATATAGAGGATCAGGGTGTCGTCGTGGACGCCCTTCGCCTTTAGCTCGGCGAGGATCCGGCCGACGCTGTCGTCGACCGCGAGGAGGGTCTCGCAGTAGCGCTTGTAGTAGCGCTCGATGTCGAGGTCGCTGTGATAGGGGAAGTCGACCCCGTGCCAGGAGTTGCGCTGGTCGCGGAGCCAGCGGGGCTTGCCGGCCTGGGTGGCCGGGTCGGTGGCCGCCGCGGGCCGGCGCCAAGTCTTGTGGCTCAGGCGACCCTCGTGGCGCGCGGCCGGGGTGAAGTTGGCGTGCACCGCCTTGTGGGAGAGGTAGAGGAAGAACGGCTTCCCGCCCGCGGGCTGCTCGCGGATGAAGTCGAGCGCGTAATCGGTGAGCTCGTCGGTGATGTACCCGCGCTGCGGCACGCGGCGGCCGTCGACGTTGAGGGTGTAATTGGGCGTCGGGGGCAGGTACTCGCCCTGGCCGCGGAAACTCACCCAGCGGTCGAAGCCCGGCTGCGGTTGGTCCCCCTCGCCGCCCATATGCCACTTGCCGAAGAAACCCGTCCGGTAGCCCGCCCGTTGCAGGTACTGCGGGAAATAGACCGTGCCCGGGGGGATCGCGCGGTTGTTGTCGATCACGCGGTGGCGGAAGGTGTACAGCCCGGTGAGGATCGAGGCCCGGCTCGGGGAGCAGAGGGAGGTCGTGACCAGCGCGTTGCGGACGTGCACGCCGTTGCGCGCGAGGGAGTCGAGGTGCGGGGTCTCGGCCAGCGGGTGGCCGAGGAAGCCGAGCGCGTCGTAACGGTGGTCATCGACCAGAATGAGGATGACGTTGCGCGGCCGGGCCCCGGAGAGGGGCTCCGGGCGAATTTCGACGGGGGTGGCGGCGGTCGCGGCGAGCGCGAGCCAGGGCAGCAGCAGGAGGTGCAGTCGGTTCATCGGGTAAAGTTCACCACCGGGGTTCGGCCTGGGTGCGGTTCCACGCCTCCCAGCGGGCCGCCAGTTCCTGCACCAGGGCGGGTTCGCGCGCGGCCAGGTCCTCGGTCTCTCCGGGATCACGGCCGAGGTGGTAAAGTTGCCACGCGCCGGCACGCCCGCGCGCCGGGTCGCGCAGCAACTTCCAGTCGCCGGACCGCAGGGCGGCCCGGGGGCCCATCCGCCAGTGCAGGGTGCGCTCCCGCGCCGGTTGTCGCAGCGCCGCGGCCAGGTCCTCCCCGTCGAGGCCGAGCTCCGCGGGGGAGCGTCCCGTGGCAGCGAGGATGGTGGCGGCGAGGTCCAGGGAACTCACGGGACGCGTTTCCACGCGGCCACCGGGCAGCCCCTCCGGCCAGCGCACGAGGAACGGCACGCGGATCCCGCCCTCGAGCAGGGAGCCCTTCTCGCCGCGGAGGGGCGTGTTGCGGGAGGTGAGCTCGCGGGTCGCGCCGCCGTTGTCTGAGAGGAACGCGACGATCGTGTTGCCGTCGAGGCCGTGGTAATGGAGCCGGGTGAGGATCTCGCCCACGCCCTCGTCGAGCTGCGCGAGGAGCGCGGCGAAGATCCGGCGATGCAGGTCCGGCAGGTGCGGGAAACGCGCGAGGTGGCGGTCCGTCGCCTGCAGCGGCGAGTGCACCGCGTTGTACGCCACGTAGAGGAAGAAGGGCTGGGCGGAGTGGCGTTCGATGAAATCGCACGCCTCGCGGGTGAGGGCGTCGGTGAGGTGCTGCGGCTCGTCGACCGGCTGGCTGCCGCGCAGCAGCGGGTTGTCGGCGTCATAATCGGGCTCCTGCGTGCCCATATGCGTGGTCCAGACGGTGCGCCCGTCCGGGGAGGTCCAACGGCCCTCCCCGCCGTCGGGCAGGCGGAGCCGGCGGAGCCAGGTGATGCCGCCGTTCCACGGCCGCTGGGCGTAGGTGTGGCCCTCGTGGAGGAAGCCGTAGAACTCGTCGAAGCCGCGCCGGAGCGGGTGGTACGCGGCGGTGCCCCCGAGATGCCACTTGCCGATGGCGGCCGTGGCGTAGCCGGTCGCGCGGAGGTGCTGCGCGAGGGTGCGTTCGCCGGCCGGCAGACCGACCTTGGGGTCGGCGTTGACGGCGCCGATGGCGTTGCCCTCGAAGCCGAAGCGCGTCTGCTGGCGTCCGGTGAGCAGGCCCGCGCGCGAGGGCGCACAGACGGAGGCGGTGACGTAGCCCTGAGTGAAGCGCAGGCCCTCCTCCGCGAGGCGATCCAGATGCGGGGTGGGGATCTCGGTGCCGCCGTAGGCGCCGAGTTCCCCGTAGCCGAGGTCGTCGGCGACGATCAGCACGACGTTCGGGCGCGGCGCGGGCGTGGTGGCGCCGGGCGCGGCGAGGGGCAGCAGCAGCAGCGGAAGCAGGCGGCGTACGGTCATCGGGGTGGCCGAATCTGAGCCGGGGGATTCCCGGCTGCCAAGGCGCAACCGCCACCTGAATGAGTCCCGCTCCTCAAGTGTCCTGGCCCCAGCGCCAACGGGGCCGTTCGCCCTTCCACCAGCACACCGCGATCAGGCCGGCGGCATTAACGACCACTGCGGCGACGAACCATCCGGGGTGCCGGGGCAGCAGCGCGACGGCGGCCCCCTGCGTGGCGAAGAAGGCCACGATCACCGCCCAGCCCTGCCAGCGGCGGGGCACCCCCCAGCCCCAACCATAGGTCTTCAGCGGGAACCAAGCTTGTTCCGGAGGTAGCGGCATCCGCAGACAAAAGGCCCGGGCCGACGGAACCGCAAGGGCGGACCGGCGGTGAATTCGATTGGCCCGCGGGCGCGGCTCCTGCTCTGCTCCGCGCACCCCCTCCGCCCGATGCGCCTGCCCCTGCTCCTCTCCATCCTCCTGCTCACCTCCCTGCCGGCCGCCGTGCCGCGGGTCCTGCCGCCGGGGCAGTTGCCCGACGACATCCGCCTGCAGCCCCCGAAGGATCTCGACGGTTATTTCCCGTTCACGCCCCCCACCACCACCGCGGAGTGGGCCGCGCGGAGCGCGCAGGTCCGGCGGCAGATCCTGGTTTCGCAGGGCCTTTGGCCGATGCCCACGCGCGGACCGTTGCAGGCAGTCGTCCACGGGCGGATCGAGCGCGAGGACTACGCGGTGGAGAAGGTTTACTTCGAGAGCGCGCCCGGGTTTTTCGTCACCGGCAGTCTCTACCGTCCGTTGCGTCCCGTGGGGCGCGTGCCCGCGGTCCTCTTCGCGCACGGCCATTGGAAGGACGCCCGCCTCTCGGAGGAGACCGAGGCCAAGCTGCGCCAGGAGATCGCGACCGGGCAGGAGCGTTTCGAGCAGGGCGGGCGCAGCCGTTTCCAGGCGATGTGCGTGCAACTGGCGCGGATGGGCTGCGTGGTCTGGCAGTGGGATATGCTGAGCGACTCCGACGCGCGGCAGTTCTCGGCGCAGGTGATCCACCGTTTCGCCAAGCAGCGGCCGGAGATGAACACGGTCGAGAACTGGGGCCTCTACAGCACGCCCGCCGAGTCGCGTTTGCAGAGCGTGATGGGCCTGCAGACGTGGAACGCGGTGCGCTCGCTGGATTTCGTGCTCAGCCTGCCGGAGGTGGATCCGGAGCGGGTGGCCATCACCGGCGCGAGCGGCGGGGGCACGCAGACGATGCTGCTCGCGGCGATCGACCCCCGGGTGAAGCTCTCCTTCCCCGCCGTGATGGTCAGCACCGCGATGCAGGGCGGCTGCACCTGCGAGAATTCCTCCCTGCTCCGCATCGGCACCGGCAACGTGGAGTTCGCCGCGCTCTTCGCGCCCGGGCCGCAGGGGATGACGACGGCGAACGACTGGACGCGCGAAATGTCGACCAAGGGCTTCCCCGAGCTGCAGCGCCTGTACGCGCTGCTGGGCGCGCCGAAGCACGTGCACCTGCACCGCGGCGAGCACTTCCCGCACAACTACAACGCCGTGTCGCGCTCGGCCTTCCATACCTTCCTCAACCAGCACTTCCGGCTCGGCCAGAAGGAGCCGGTCATCGAGCGCGACTACGTGCCGCTGACCCGCGAGCAGCTGACGGTCTGGGGCCCCGGTCACCCGGCCCCGAAGGAGGAGGATCCCAAATTCGAGCGCGGGCTGCTGCGCTGGTTCGCGGAGGATGCCCGCCGCCAGCTCGAGGCCACCGTGCCGCAGCCGGCGCGGTTCCGGGAGCTGGTCGGCGGCGGCTTCGCGGCGGCGCTCGGGCGCGACCGCGACGCGGCGGGTGTGATCCGCTGGATCCCGGGAACGAGCATCGAACGCGGGGACTTCCGGGAACTCGCGGGCCGCGTGCGCAATGAGACGCACCGCGAGGAACTGCCGGCGGTGCTGCTGGAGCCGGCGAAGGCTTCCGGGCGCGTGGTGCTCTGGGTGGATCCCGCCGGCAAGTCCGGGCTGCGCGACGCTCACGGTGGCCTGCGTCCGGAGGTTTCCCGGCTGCTCCGGGCTGGGCACGCGGTGCTGGCGGCCGATCTCCTGTTCCAGGGCGAGTTCGTCGCCGGGGACGAAGCGCCGCGGCAGACCCGGGTGGTGCGCAACCCGCGGGAATCCGCGGCCTACACCCACGGTTACAACTCCTCCCTGTTCGCCCAGCGCGCGCACGACCTTTTGACGCTCGCCCGCTTCGCCCGCGAACGCCCCGGCATCCGGCAGGTGGACCTGCTGGGTCTCGGGGAGCTGGGTCCCGTGGCCGCCGCGGCCCGCGCCGTGGTGGGGGGGGAGATCGCGCGCGCGGCGGTGTTCACCGGCGGCTTCCGTTTCGCGTCGCTGCTCGACTACCGCGACCCGCGGTTCCTGCCGGGCGGGGCCAAGTACCTGGATGTCCCGGGCCTGCTGGCCCTCAGCGCGCCGCATCCGCTCTGGGTCGCCGGTGAGCCCGAAGGCGAGGCGATCGCGTCCGGCGCCTACGCCGCGGCGGCGGGTGCGGCCAACCTCCAGCGCCACCGCGGTCCCGCGGAGGGCGGATTGGCCGCCGCGCTGGACTGGCTGCTGCGCTGAGGCCGGCGCCGGCTTAGGCCGAGCCCAGAACGCCGTGGCGGAAGGCCGCCGCGAGGGCGGACCACGCGCGGGCCCGATGGCTCAGGCGGTTCTTCGCCGCGTCCCCGAGGCGAGCCAGCGTGGCCGTTTGGCCTTCGGGGATGAAGAGCGGGTCATAGCCGAAGCCGCCGCCGCCGTCCGGTGCGAGCGCGAGGCGTCCGGCGCAGCGGCCCTCGAACAGGCTTTCGCGGCCCGCGGGATCCAGCAGGCACAGCACGCACACGAAGTGGGCGCCCCGCGCGGCCGGGGGCACGCCCGTCATCGCCGCGACGAGCTTGGCAAGGTTGGCGGCCGGATCCCCGGCGGGGCCGGCGTAGTAGGCGGATTCCACCCCGGGCGCGCCCTCGAGGGCATCCACGCAGAGGCCGCTGTCGTCCGCGAGGGACCAATGGCTGGCCGGCAGGCGCGCGCGCAGCGCCCGGGCCTTTTGCCGGGCGTTGCCGGGAAAGGTGCCGGTGTCCTCCGCCACGGCCGGCATCCCGCCGAACGCGGTGGCGGAAAGGATCTCCAGCGCGAGGCCGGAATCCGCCGCGAGGGCCCGCATCTCGGCCGCCTTGTGCGGGTTGCCGGAGGCGAGGACGAGACGCAGGGGCTCCTTGGCCGAAGGATTCACCGGCGTGCCTTCCCGCGCTTGGCGCCCGCCTTGGCGGCCCGTGGCGCCGGCGCGGCGCCGGGCTGATCCTGGCCGGCCTGCCGCGCGCGCGAAGTCATTTCCCGCTTGAGGAACGGCAGCACCGGCTCCCCCGTGGCGGAGAGGCGGGCGAAGACCTCGTCGAGGAGTTCGGCCAAGGGGCGGGGCGCCGGGGTGGGGGCGGGGGAGGGGACCGGCGGCGCGGGCGGCGGGGGGGGCGGCACTGGCTCCGCAGCGGCCACGGGGGCGGCGGTGGGGAAGCTGAACGGCGCGCTGGAGTGCCCGCCGCCCAGCTCCGCGGGCAGGTCCTTCACGAGGATCGCGTCCCCTTGGGCGACCACGGCGCTGCGGTAGATCGTGTTCTCGAGCTCGCGGACGTTGCCCGGCCAACCGTGCCGCAGCAGCAGCGCGAGGGCCTCGGGCGAGACCTTGGTCACCCGCGTCTTGCGTTGGCGGGCGAGGTTCTGGAGGCAGAAATCCACGATCTGGGGGATGTCCTCGCCGCGTTCCCGCAGGGCGGGCATCCGGATGCGGACGACGTTGAGGCGGTAATACAGGTCCTCGCGGAAGGTCTTGTCGCGGACCATCGCCTCGAGGTCCTTGTTGGTCGCGGCAAGGATGCGGACGTCCACGCGGATCATCTCCGTGCCGCCGACGCGCTGGATCTCGCCCTGCTGCAGGACGCGGAGGATCTTCGTCTGGGTGGCGAGGGCCATATCTCCGATCTCGTCGAGGAAGATGGTGCCGCCGTCGCAGAGCTCGAACTTGCCGAGGCGCTGGCCGGTGGCGCCGGTGAAGGAGCCCTTCTCGTGCCCGAACAGCTCGCTCTCGATGAGGTTGTCGGGGATCGCGGCGCAGTTGACGGCGATGAACGGCCGGGCCGCGCGGTGGCTGTGCTTCCAGATGGAGCGGGCGACCAGCTCCTTGCCGGTGCCGCTCTCGCCCGTGATCATCACCGTGACGTCGCTCGCGGTGACCTGACCGATGACCTTGAAGACCTCCTGCATCACCGGGGAGCTGCCGACGATGCCCTCGCGGTAGTCGTCGGCGTTGATGGTGGGCCGGTAGTCCCCGACGGCGCGGAGGTCCGCGTGCGCCTTGAGGGCGTTCTGCGCGAGGCCCAGCACCTTTGCGGGGTCGAAGGGCTTCATCACGTAGTCGAACGCGCCGAACTTCATCGCCTCAATCGCCGTCTGGGCGGTGCCGAACGCGGTCATCAGGATCACCAGCTGCCGCGGGCTGGCCGCGCGGATGTGCTGGAGCGCCTCGATGCCGCTCATCCCGCCCATCCGGACGTCGAGGAAGATCAGGTCGGGGGGCGGCCCCTTGCGCACGAGGGCCACGCCCTCTTCACCGCTAGCGGCCTCCGCGACCTGGTAGCCCCGGGAGGAGAGCACGCGCGAGAGCGAATAGCGGATCTCCGCGTCGTCATCGATGACGAGCAGGGTGGGCGGGCGGGTCGGTGCGTCGGACATAGCGGTCGGCCGGCTGGCGGGCGCGGCGGGCCGGGCCGCACTGCGCGCTCGCCATCCTGGCGCTCGGCGGGTTGTTTCGCCGACGATGCTTGGCTGGTCAACGAACCTTTTCCGCGTGGCGGGGATCCAGCTCTCGCTGCACTTCTCGTTTTACCTGCTGCTGGGGTTCAACGCGTGGCAGGGTTGGCGGGAGGCGGGCTGGGCCGGGTTGTGGTGGCACAGTGGGATCCTGGTGGCCTTCTTCGTTTGCGTGGTGTTGCACGAGCTCGGTCACTGCTTCGCCGCGCGGCGCTACGGGGTCGGGGTCTCGCGGATTTTGCTCCTGCCCATCGGCGGCGTGGCCGAGTTCGACGGCATCCCGCGGGAGCCGCGGCGCGAAGTGGTGATCAGCCTCGCCGGACCGACGGTTAACTTCGTCCTGTCCGCTGGGCTCTGGCTCGCGCTTCGCGGGTTGCCTGCGACGGAGGTACTGCCCAACGCGCTCCCGGATCTCGCCGCGTCCCTAGAATTCCTGCTGACCTGGAACCTACTGATGGGAACCTTCAATCTGGTCCCGGCCTTCCCGATGGACGGGGGGCGTGTGCTCCGCGCGTTGCTGGCGGGGAAAATGGACTACGTGCGCGCCACCTTCTGGTCGGCCACCGTCGGCAAGATCGTGGCGGTCGCGGGCGCGGTGGCGGCCTACTTCCACCAGCCGCTGGCGATCCTGCTGTTCCTGTTCGTGTTCATCGTGGGCGAGATGGAGTACCGGGGCGCGAGGCGGCGCGCGGAGGAGGAGGGACATTTCCGGCTGACGGTGGAGCGTCTCCGCGCCCAAAGCCTCGCCCACGGGACGCGCCCCCCCGTCTGAGGCCCGCGGAGGCGGGCCCGGGTCGCGCGAGTCAGCGCGCGGTGAGGTCGAAGGCGGCGATCTCCTCGTCGTTGCGGACAAGGACGGCGCGGTTGGCAAAGGCGGGATGGGACCAGTGCACTTCGCGGACGCCGGCGCGGTTGGTCGGCTTCACCAGCTGGGCCCGGCCGAGTTCCTCGCAGCCCGCCGGCGTGAGGCGCAGGATCAGCAGCTGCCCGAGCTCGTTGTAGAGGAAGTAACGGTCCTCGTGCCGCACCAGGAAGGCGGTGACGTGGCGGGCGGGCTTCCCGTTGGCGGTCGTGGGCGCGAGCGTTTCCCAGAGTCGCTCCCCGGTCTCGAGCCGCAGGCCGCGCAGCTGGCCGAAGGCGCAGACGCCGTAGATGTGGCCATCGGCGATGAACGGGGTGCCCATCAGGCTGTGGAGGCCCTCGGTCCTCGTCTCGCTCGGGCCGCGGATGCTCCAGACCTCCGTGGCCTCGGGACGGTCCGCCGCCAGCCGCAGCAGCTTCGAGCCGTCGAAAAAGGTGGAGAGCAGGAGCAGGTCGCCGGCGAGGCGCGGTGAACCGATGGCGTGCGCGAGCTTGGTCTTGAAGGGCACGCTCCAGAGCACCTCCCCGGTCGCGGGCCGGAGCCCGGAGATGGCTTCCGCGTCCCACGCCAGCACCTGGCGGGTGCCGCCGGCCTCCACCACCACCGGAGTGGAATAACCCGGCTCCCGCGGGGGCAGGGCCCGCCAGCGGATCTCGCCCGTGCGTTTGTCCAGCGCGTGCAGGGTGTGCGCGTCGCCGCCGGTCAGGCACAGCAGCAGGTCACCCTCCACCACGGGCGCCGAGGCGAAGCCCCACAGCGGGGTGCGGGCGGCGAAGTCGCGCGGGTAGTGCCGGGACCAGAGCACGCGGCCGGTCGCCGCCTCCAGGCAATGCAGGTGACCCTCCGCGCCCAGGGTGTAAACCCGGTCCCCGTCCACCTCGGGCGCCGCGCGCGGGCCGGAGGGGTAGCTCAGGTCGTACGGGCAGTCGTACTCGTGCGTCCAAAGGATGCTCCCGGTCCGCTCGTCGAGGCAGACGATGCGCTCGACGCCGGGTTCGGCCATCCGCTTGAGGGCGCCGCCGGTGTTGCCGCGCGTCTGCGAGCGCGGCCGGTCGAGCAGGAAAACGCGACCGCCGGCGACGACGGGACTGCTGTAACCTGCGGCGATGGGGGTGCGCCAGCGCACGGGTGGTCCCCCGGGAGGGAACGCGGCCAGCACGCCGGTTTCCCGCCAGACGCTGTCCCGCTGCGGGCCGTGCCAATGGGGCCAGTCTACGGCCCGGGCGGTGCTGGTCAGAGCGGCGGTGAGCAGCAGGAAAACGAACGCTCCCACCGGGGAGGGAGGGAGCGTTCGGGACATTGGCGGGGGAGGGGCGGGCGGCGGCCGGCCCGCCGGCTCAGCGGCCGAGGCTGGCGCGCAGGCTCGCGAGTTGGCCGGCGCTGCCGAGCAGCTGGTTCCGGCTGCCGATGAACTTGGCGTACTCGTCGATGAAGACC
>Ga0194133_10002047_pt1 | contig 32527 bp, 25 predicted proteins | sample TA2KigOf40mmetaG_FD_155448 | JGI IMG/M metagenome (GOLD analysis project Ga0194133, IMG submission 155448) | Freshwater microbial communities from Lake Tanganyika, Tanzania - TA2015055 Kigoma Offshore 40m | ecosystem: Environmental > Aquatic > Freshwater > Lake | place: Tanzania: Lake...
GCTGCCCCCCCATCCCCAGGGCAAATTGGTGCGTTGTGTGGTGGGGGAGATTGTTGATGTGGCCGTCGATCTGCGCCGTTCGTCGGCCACGTTTGGCCAGTGGGTGGGCGCATGTCTCAGTGCCGCTAATCACCAACAGCTCTGGGTGCCCGTGGGCTTTGCCCATGGCTTTCTCACCCTGAGCCCCCAGGCCGATGTGCTCTACAAATCCACCGAATTCTGGAGCCGTACTTGCGAGCGTTCCCTCCGCTGGGATGACCCTGCGCTCGCCATTGCCTGGCCCCCTCAGCCCGAGGAGGCTGGGCAGCCTCTGCTGGCGGACAAAGATGCCTGTGCCCCATTGCTGGCCGAGCTGAAGGCAGCCGATGCGCTCTTCCCCTAGCGCCCTGAACATCCCATGAAGGTGTTGCTCACCGGAGGCACTGGCCAGCTCGGACAAGCCCTGTTGGCAGCCGCCCCATCGCAGCTGGGAGGCCAGCAGTTGCAGGTGTGGGCCCCCGCCCGCACACAGGTGGATCTCAGTGACCCGCTCGCGTGTCGCAAAGCTGTGTTGGAGAGCAAGCCCGATTGGGTGGTGAACGCTGGTGCTTACACCGCAGTCGACCGTGCTGAGCAGGAACCCCAGCTTGCTGCAGCAATCAACCAGGAGGCACCAGCGTCCATGGCTGAGGCCTTGGACAGGATCCAGTCGCAAACCGGTCGACCGGCCCGGATGCTGCAGATCAGCACTGATTTTGTGTTTTCAGGCGATCGGGGTTCCCCCTACCCACCGGAGGCGCCCATCCAGCCCCTCAGCGTGTACGGCGCCACCAAAGCAGCTGGGGAGCGGGCCGTTTTGGAATGCTTAGGGGCCCATGGTTGCGCACATATCCTCCGCACCAGCTGGGTGTATGGCCCCGTGGGCCATAACTTTTGCCGCACCATGCTGCGGCTACATCGGGAACGCGCCATACGCGGTGAGCCCTTGGCCGTGGTTGCCGATCAGGTGGGCTGCCCGACCCATACGGCTGGCTTGGCGGAAGCCTGCTGGCGTGTGCTGGAGCTCAAAACATGGGGTGAGGTTCTGCCTTTGATTCTTCATTGGAGTGATGCGGGTGCTGCCAGCTGGTACGACTTTGCAGTGGCCATTGGTGAGCTCGGCATGGGGGCGGGTTTACTGGAGCGGCCTGCCGAGGTGGTGCCCATCAGCACAACGGACTACCCCACACCGGCCCGCCGACCCAGTTACTCCCTGCTCGATGCCGCTGCCACCCTGCAGGCCCTGGCCTTAGCACCGCAGCATTGGCGCCATGCCCTGAATGGGGTGTTGCAACAACTTGCAGCAACAGCCTGATTCCTGTGCAAGTTGTTCTATTTCACTACGGCATCTTCCAGCCCCTCTGGCAGCAGCCGGGTTTAATTCAGTGTGGGCCCCGGCTGGAGCATGGGCCCCATTCCATTGCCGTGTCACAGCCCCAAGTGGCGGCGATCCACGCCGGGCTGGCTGCGAGAGGTTGCCCCCAGGCAGGTGTGCTGATCCACTACACGGATCCCTTTTGCATCCGTGCTGCTGCGCTACAGGGAGTAGCCCAGTGGCGCGGACCCAAGCTCTTGGTGTGCGGTGATCTTCACCACGGCCCTGCGCCGATCGAGACCCTGGAGGCCTACCTCAAGCAGCAGTTTCACGATGCCGTGCTGCTCGCCTTCAACCCGATCCTTTGGGCTGATGTCCAGCGGCGTTTGCCCATCCCTGTGCACTGCTGCCCGCCTGGGTTCTTCCGTTATCCACGCGCCCAACGCGCGGCCGCTCCGATTCCCCAGCTGGTGCATGTCGGCAGCCTTGGCCCGCACCATCCCAAGCGCCGCGCCTTGGTGGAGGCGTTGCAGCGCAGAGGGTGCGTTCCTTTTCAGTCCTTCACCACCGCTACGCCCGAGCAGGCGGCTGAGGTGTATGCCGCCTATGCGTTGGTGCTCAACATTCCTCTGAACAACGACCTCAATCACCGTTTCTTTGAGGTGATGGCGGCTGGGGCTCCCCAGGTGGTGTTTGCCAAGTCCGAACTTGTCGGGCCGTTGCAGGGCCTTGCCCACCGCGCCGATCTGTTTTGGGTGGATCAGCTCGAGCCCCTGGAGCAGTTGGTGCTCGATCTTTTGGCGCAGCCCAGCCGCTGGACGCGGCCCGTGCAGCCACCCCCGGAGCTGCCGCTACCGCAGCTGTTGCGGCAGTGTCTCGGGCCCGTGCTGCCCATAGGCTGAGCCAAATCCCACGGCTCCATGACGGGCACTTGTCTTCCCTCCGGCATCAACCGGGTGTTGGTCACCGGTGGTGCCGGCTTCATCGGTGGTGCCTTGGTGCGGCGTCTGCTGCGTCACAGCAGCGCCACGGTGTTCAACCTCGACAAACTCGGTTACGCCAGCGATCTCACGGGCATCGACCAGTTGCCGGAGGCGGCTGAACGCCATCGCCTGCTGCGGGTGGATTTGGTGGATGCGGAGGCCACGGCGGCGGCGGTGAGCGAGGCCGACCCTGATCTGGTGTTCCATTTGGCGGCGGAAAGCCATGTGGACCGCTCTATTGATGGCCCAGCGGCGTTCCTCGACAGCAATGTGATCGGCACCTTTCAGTTGCTGCAGGCGATTCGCAGCCACTGGGAGCGCTTGCCCGCCGAGCGCCAGGAGCGGTTTCGTTTCCACCACATCAGCACCGATGAGGTGTTCGGCTCCCTTGGCTGCACAGGCCGTTTCAGTGAAGCCACCCCCTACGACCCCCGCAGCCCCTACTCCGCGAGTAAGGCCGCCAGTGATCACCTGGTGCGGGCCTGGCATCACACCTATGGCCTGCCGGTGGTGCTGACTAATTGCTCCAACAACTTCGGGCCCTGGCAGTTCCCGGAGAAGCTCATCCCCGTGGTGATCCTCAAGGCGCTCGCCGGCGAGCCGATCCCGCTGTATGGCGACGGCGCCAATGTGCGCGATTGGCTGTTTGTGGAAGATCACGTCGACGCCCTCGTGTTGGCAGCCACCTGCGGCCGCCTCGGGGAGAGCTACTGCGTTGGGGGTCATGGTGAGCGCAGCAACCGTCAGGTGGTGGAGGCCATCTGCGCCCTGCTGGATCAGCACCAGCCCCAGGCAGCTCCCCATGCCCGCCTGATCACAGCCGTGGTCGATCGCCCGGGCCATGATCGCCGCTACGCCATCGACCCCTCCCGCATCAGCCGGGATCTCGGCTGGCAGCCACGCCATTCATTTGAAACGGCTTTGGCTTCCACCGTGGCTTGGTACCTGCAGCAGCAAGCGTGGTGCCAGGCGGTTTGTCGTCAGGCCGGTTTCACCGGCGAGCGGATGGGAGCCACAGGCGCCATGTGTCAAGAGACGACGACCAGCTGATCAGCTGTGGTTTCGCGGTGTCCTGAGCTGCGAAATCTCGGTAATATTAAACAACTTGCTGCCAAACATTGCCCTGGCGCAATCCGAGACGGGTTCTTTGGATCTGTGCAGGGCTCGATTTGGCTTCCGTCTTGGCGGCCCTGGGGCTGATCAATCTCCACACGGAGCCTGATCTCTGGCATCCCCCCCATGTGGTGATCGGGGTTGGCCTGCTCTATTGTCTGTTCTCGTGGCTCTTGGGTGGCTATACCCTGCTGCGCTGGCCCTGGTTGAAGGTTCGGCTGGTGCTCCAGCGTCTTCTGCTCACAGCCTTCGCCACCCTGTTCACCTTGGTGGTAGGGGCGTGGATCTTCGGCATCGGCGTTGAACAGCTGAGCCTGCTCAACCGAGCCGTGTTGCTGGAGTGGTTGAGCCTGCAGACAGGCCTGGCTGTGGCCTCTCGCCTGGGGATGCGTTGGTTGACTCGCTCCACCATCAGGCCGATCTGGCAGCTGGTGGCAGCACCTGAGCATCAGAAGCACGTGTTGCGTGAGTGGCAACGCAATCCTTTTGTGCGCCCTCCGAGGCTGCTCACGCCGAACAGCTTTGAGCCGGACCTGGCTGCAGCCATGCCCTTCACCCGTCAAGGGGGCTTGGCTTTGGCACCAGAGTTGACGATGAACCCTGGATTGACCACCGCTCTCGACGACCTGAGGTCGAGAGGGGTGATGGTTACAACCTTGGAGGATTTGGCTCAGCGTCAGTTGGAGCGTCTTCCTCCCACTTTGCTACCGACCAACTGGCTACATCTGGAGGATGTTCCCTGGAGTAATGAATTCAGCCTCCAGCGCAAGATCAAGCGTACTGCGGATGTTCTCGTTGCATTGCCTTTGCTGGTGATAGTTATGCCCTTGCTGGCCCTGTTGGGCATCGCCATCTGGCTCGAAGATCGAGGCCCTATATTTTATGTGCAGAACCGTACAGGTTGGAGAGCTCAGCCGTTCCAGCTGATCAAGTTACGCACCATGCGTCACTCCAAGCCTTGTGTCCCCACGCCTTGGACAACAAGGGCTGACTCCCGCGTAACCCGCGTTGGGTGCTGGTTGCGGAAAACCCGCTTGGATGAACTGCCCCAGTTGATGAATGTGCTGCGCGGCGAGATGAGCCTGATTGGTCCCCGTCCTGAGCAGCCTCATTTGGATGATCAATTGGCCGCGACCATACCGCATTATTTGAAGCGCTATTGGATGATGCCTGGTCTCAGTGGATGGGCCCAGGTGTGTGGCCCAGCCTACCCCAGTTCATTGGAGGAATCCGAACTCAAGCTCAGCTACGACCTCTATTACATCCGCAACTGGACCCTGCAGCTGGATTTACTCATCTTTGCCAAAACATTCAAGACACTGCTGAAGTTTCGCGGTCGCTGAGTGCTCTGAATGGGGCTAGGTGTTCTAGCGGTGCTGCGTGATGAGGCCCATCATCTTGATCGTTTCCTGGCTCTACTAGAGCTGCTGGGCCCAACCCAGCCCTGGGGCTCTGTGTTCTGTTCCTTCTATGAAAATGATTCTGAGGATGGAACCCCAGAAAGGCTCTCATCGTGGTTGCTGAGCCATCGTGGATCCCTCATTACGGAACGGTTGCACGAACCCAGACGCGTGGGCCGCGACCAACAGCGCACGGAGCGTTTGGCCGCAGCGCGAAATCGTGCTCTTGAGCCTCTGCTCGCTCAGGATCTTGACTGGCTGCTGGTGATCGATGCCGATCTGTGGATCCGCGTCGAGCAGGTGGTTGCCCTGTACAACCTCTCCCAGCAACATCGGCAGGCGGCGATGGTCTGTGCATCCGCTATTCAGAACGTCCCCGATGTGTTGGGGGAGGGATGTTGGTCGTATTACGACAGCTGGGCCCTCCGCGATCTTCGTGGCTCGGGCGGCATCACGTTCGCGGCTAATCCGTTTCGGCATCCACAAGATCGTTGGCGCTGGATGGCTGGCCTGCCGGTGTCTGTGGCATCCGCCTTTGGTGGCATGGCCCTGTTGCCGATGTCTGTCGTGCGCAGCCATCAGCTGCGCTGGCATGGCCACGAAGGATGTGAACACTGGGCTTTCTGTGAGGCTGCCCGTCGGGCGGGGCCAGTGCTGGCCTGCCCTACGGTGCAGCCACTGGTGCTTCACCCCAACCCTCCACAATGCAGTCCTGCCTATGCCGAACAGGTTCGCAGCCAGTTAGTGGCATAGCGCTTTACGGCTCTCCGCTGGTCAGTCTGTAGCTGCTGAATCACCTCCAGGGCTAACCGTTGGCCGGCTCTGGCGATCGCCGCGCATGCTGCCGGATGGCGCTGGCACCATCCCAGCACGGTCTCCAGATCGCTCAGATCAGCGGCGATCGGCACCACGTGCTCCCAGGATTGCAAGCGATGGTGATACCACTGGCGACGCTGGCTCTCCACCCGCAGGATGCAGCTCCCGCTGAGCAGTTTCCACAGCAGTCCCCAGGAGTTCACATTGCCATCGATCTCCACGATCCAGCGGTGAAGGGCCAGATTCCAGGGGCTCAGCTTCGGCGCCAGCAGGTCGCGGCCATGAAGCAACTGCTCCACTTGGGTCTTGGTCTTGGCATCCGGGGATTGCACGACTGCCGTGAAGCGGGCATCAAGCCAGTGGCGCAGCCCCAGGCTGCGTTGGCAGAGGCGAAAACGAGGATTGCCGGGAAGGCTGTCCAGATCCAGGAGGCGACTACCGGTACTTGAGCCGCGCCAGATTGCCAACGGCAGCCGTTCCTCCCAGGGCGGTAAAGCCTCGGTGGTGAACTGTCGCCGCAGACCGGCATATCCATGGGATCCGAGCACGTAGGGGTCAGGGATGAGCGGCCCCTTGCCGTCTTCATCTCGGGGTGCATCGAAGCGAAAGCAAAGCGGATCAGGGTCTTCGTCGTGCAGCTGTACTGCGAAGCGAGCTCGGCTGTGGCCCAGCCGTGGCAGCTCGGCCGCCGCGAGCTGGAGAAATGGTTGCAGGCAGGGCAGCCGGTGCTGGAGCAAACACTGTGTGTCGGCGTCTGGCGGGGATGGCAGGCTCAAGCCATAGCCGCCGCTGGCCAGCAGCTCCACCTGCAACACGCATCGGGCCCGATTCGTCATGCAGGATTCACTGCAGGAAGCTGGAGACCATGTACTACTACGTGGATCACACCAGCCGCTTTGCCGGTAACACCGGTATCCAGCGCTGTGTGCGGGCCATCGCCACTGCCCTGCTTTCTTCCGGTGTGCCGCTGAGGCCGCTGGTCTGGAATCGGGATCAGTTGGACTTCACCCCAGCCAGCCCTCAGGCCCTCCAGCATCTGGCTCGCTGGAGTGGGCCCCCGGCGGACGCCTGGGATGCCGCTGCTCCCGCCGGGGTACAGACCCTGCAAGCCAACGCCATCGATGATTGGCTGCTGATCGTGGAACTGGTCAGCGGGCCGTATCAACCCACCGCCCAGCAGTTGCAGGCGGCGGCGGCACAACGGGGCTTGAGCCTCGTTTGGGTTTTTCATGATGCAATCCCGTTGCGCTGGGCCCATCTCTATGGCGGCGGCGCGGAGTTCACCGCCGCCTGCCATCGCGCCTACATGGCAGGCCTGGCTGGAGCCGATCTGGTGTTGGCTAACTCATACACCAGTGCTGAGCACCTGCGAGCTTTTCTCTGCTCCGAGGGGCTGCCGTTTGCCCATGTGCAGGCGTTGCCCCTGGCTGAGGAGTTTCCCGGGGTTCCGCGGGCCCAGCCGATTGCCGAAGACACCCCAGCGGGCAACCCCCAACGGTTGCTCTGCGTGGGCTCCCTGGAGCCCCGCAAGAACCATGGCGGCCTGCTTAAAGCAGTCGCGGCCCTGGTGGCAGCGGGCCGCTTCCCGGCACAGCTGGTGCTCGTGGGTTGGCCGAATGACCCTCGCGTTGTGGCACTGGTGGAAAGGGCCCTCGCCGCTGGTTTGCCCCTGCGCTGGGAGGCCGATGTTGATGATGCCCGCCTGATCGAGCTCTATCGCTGGTGCGAGGCCTCCCTCGTGCCGTCTCTCGACGAGGGGTTCGGCTTGCCGGTGGCCGAGAGTTTCTGGCATGGCCGGCCGTGCCTGTGCAGCGGCGAGGGGGCCTTGGGCGAGCTGCTCAGCGGCGGAGGTGGTTGGCCAATCCCTGTCTCGCACTGGCGTGCCTTGGCCGAGGCCCTCGACCAGTGGCTCCACCAGCCAGCCCTGCGCCGTCAGATTCAGCAACAACTGCAGACTCGGGCTCTGCGGAGTTGGAGCGATTACGCCCGGGGGCTACTCCAATGGTTGGCGGATAGCAGTCGGGTCCAGCCCTCCACGCCGCTGTCGTAGCTGGCATGTTGCTGGCAGAGCCGTTGCAGGATCATGCCTTCTGCCCGGCGCCGGAGTGGCTCCAGGAGTGGCTGTAGCTGTTCGATCCAGTCTTCCGGGCTGGAGCAGAGGCGTCCGCACCACTGCCATTGGTCGCAGAGCTCTCGGTAGGGTTGGACGTCGGAGGCCAGCCAGGGGATACCCAGGGTGCTGTACTCGATCAGCTTGATGGAGCTCTTGTAGTGGTTGAAGCTGCTCATGGCCAGGGGCGCCAGGCCGATGTCGAAGCGCAAGTTCTGTAGATAAGAGCCGTGTCCCTGCAGCGGGTGAGCCTCCACCAGGTCTGAGGGCAGGCCAAGGGCATCCGCCAGCCCAAGGTGACCCTGGCCGTGACCCACATGCACCAACCGCAGTTGCTCAGGCCGCTGTGCGACCCAGTTGGCCAGCGGGCGCAAGAGGGCAAGGTCTCCGGGACGTGTCCAGGGGGCGCCGGTCCAGCCAATGCGCAGCGGTTGATTGGGCTCTGGGGCGATGGACGCCGCCGTTGCTGCTTCCAGTTGCGGTGCCGTATTCGGCAGCAGCACCAGGGAAACTCCAGGGAACATCACGTTCAGCTGCTCCAGCAGCGGCCGTGTACTGCAGCTGATGGCATGGCAGTGTCGTAAGGCGCGGGTGCAGCCCACCAGGCGCTCCCGGGTCCAGCCATTGGCTTGCCAGAGGTAATCGTCGAGATCGCTGAAAATCAACACACCACGCTGACGGGCCGCCTGCAGCCGTGCAGCGAGGTCGCCCCACTCCAGCGCGTAGCGATAGAACAGCAGACGATCCCCGGAGCCCAGCTCTTCGATCGCGGCCACGTTGCCACTGATGGTGGTGGCCCAGGGCAGCGCTGTTGCGTATTGCCCGAAGCGGATCCAGAAGCTGTGCCACGGGGCCAGCGAATCCGTGAGGGCCAGCACTTTCATGGCATCGCCACAGGCTGACGCAATTCCAGGGCCATGGCCTGCACCACCGAGGCCCAGTCGCCGCGACGCGGCTGGCGGAACAGCCGTGCGCTGGTGTACCAGGGCGTTGTGGTGCCCTCAAGCCCCCAGCGCCACTCGGGCACCCAGCTGAGCGCCACCCAGGTCGGCACCCCCATGGCCCCGGCCAAATGCACCACGCTGCTGTCGGCGCTGAGGAGCAAGTCACAGTTGGCCAGGGCTGCAGCCGTGTCGCGGAAGTCGAAACTGGCATCGAAGGCGGCCTGACCGGCGACGAAGGGCAGCCCGGCATCCAGCCGCAGCTGATCGCTGCCGCTGCCCTTTTGGATCGACAGGAATTCCACGTTGTCCAGATCCTGCAGGCCTAACCAGGCCTCGAATGGCATCGAGCGCCCCTTCGAGTAGAGCTTGCGCTCGAATCCGGGATTGCCCTGCCAGTGCAGCGCGATCAGTCGCTTGCTCGGTTGCCGTTGCAGGCGCTGACGCCACTGATCGACCCGGGCGGGATCAGCCCTGAGATAGCCGTCGGCCCCTGGGATCGACGCCCCATCCAGCCCCAGCCGATGCGGCAGGCTCAGCAGCGGGCACCAGCGCACACCAGCCCCCTGACCCGTGAGCATCAGCGAGATCTCTCCCAATGAGCTGCCCTCCCGCAGCAATGGGGCCAATGGTTCTGGGCAGAACAGGCTGGTGGCGATCCCCCGCTCGTGCAGTTTGGGGATCAACCGGCAGAATTGCAGCGTGTCCCCCAGGCCCTGTTCGCCAACCACCAGGAGCTGGTCACAGGGTCTGGGGTCGTTGAAGCCTGTCCAGGCGGGTCCGTAGTGGTGCTGGTAGATCGCGAACGCGCTTCCGGAGGCCCCTCTAAAGCGAGTTTCATAGAGCGACCAGCCCGCTTGAAAGTCGCCACTTAGCAGCAGATCTTGGGCCAAGTTGCGGGTCGCTTCGGCCACGGGAGGATCGTCTGAGGCCAGCGCCTGGCGGTAGGCGCGGATCGCCGCTGGAATGCGCCGCTGTTGATGCAGGGCCAGCCCCAGGTTGAACCAGCCGATGCCTTGAGTCGGTTCCCGTCGAATGCCCTGGCCGATGAGTCGTTGGGCCAGTACGGGATCGCTGGCGATGAGTTCTGCTCCACGATTCAGCCAGGTTGCGGCTCTCCAGGGCTGCATCGGCTCAAGGCCCATGGAACAACATCAATGCCCCCATGCTGCCAGTGCTGCTTGAGGCGTTAGAGCAGGCACTCGGCCAGCCAGTGGATCACCTGCTGGGGCTCCACCCCCTCCATGCAGTGATGTCGGTCCGCAATGCAGGCGTCATTGCGATACCGGAGGCCTTCACAGCCATCACAACTGGCGCTGCTGATGGTGCGCGTGAGTTGTCGAGCCCGTGGTAGCCATAGCCTGACAGGGCTGGCTCCCAGGCCTGCGGCATCGTTTCCTACGACCGCCAACAACGGTGTTCCCATGGCTGCCGCAATGTGCAGTGGCCCTGCATCCACGCTCACCACCGCCTGGGCCGCCCGGCAGGCTCCCGCCAATTCAATGAGCGAGGTGCGACCGCGCAAGTCCACCAGGGGGCGGCCGGGTATCGACTGATCACCGCCGGCACCAAAGCGCTCCAGCAACTGGGTCTCACCGTTGCCGGCGTGGTAATCCTCGGCTTGTCGGGCTGGCGGAGCGCCCACCAATCCAACGCCGATGCCCTGGTCCGCACACCACTGCAGCACCGTGGCCCAGCGATTGAAGGGCCAGATTTTGGCGGCGCGCGTTGTTGTGCAGTGAATCAGTAAGGGAGGCACAGGGAACCCTGGTTCCACCCAGGGCAAATTAATCTGCTCCAGCTCCCACGGGGTGGGCTCCAGAAAAGCCATCCGGCAGAGCAATTCGGCGATGTAGTTGCTTGTGAACAGGCCGCCGTAGCGTTCGACAAAGTGGGGGGAATTCCAATCTTGATCGGCCAGAAACCGTTGTCGCGGCTCCTGCCCCCAAGCGAGTTCTTGGCGAGCATTGGCGGTCAGCGAACCGCCGGCCACCCAGGCGGGTCGCAGCCAACTGGCCAGCACCTGGGTGATGGGATTGAAGCCATCGCAGTTGATCACCAGATCCAGAGGTCCTGCACCGCCGCTGCTGATGGGGCCGTTTCGTTTCGAGGCCTCCATCGCCAGATGTTGCCAAGCGTTGTTGCTGGATTGATCCCAGGAGATCCGCCAGTTCAACAGAGCAGGCTCACCTTCACGCAGAGCTTCCTCAAAGTCGCGGGTGGCATCGCTACCCCAGAAATCCACCTGTGCCAGGGGATAGCGCCGCCGCAGGGCCCGCAGCAGCGGCAGAGTCACCACGAAGTTGCCCAGCTTGCAGCTGCCCAACACGGCGATGTGCGGTGTTGCACCCAGATCGCGGCCGTCGTAGCGCTGGGGCGATGCGGGAGTCACAACGGTAGAAGCCTGTGCGAGAGCGTTGTACAACTACAGGCGGTAAGCGGGGTCCCGGATGCGTCTCCTGGTGGTGACCAATCTTTACCCCCCCCAGGAGCTCGGTGGTTATGGCCGAGCCATGGCCGACTTTGTCTGGGGTCTGCTGCAGCGCGGCCATCAGCTGCAAGTGCTAACCGGCGATGCCCCCTATCTCGAGGAGACCAGCAACACCTTCACTTCCAAGGGAAGGGGCCCTAGCGGCGAGCCCGTAGAGCGGACATTACAACTCAAGGGATCCTATGAGGGCGGCGTGCAGATCCTGCAGGATTTGGCCGCCTGTGCCGCGGTGGATCAGGCCAATGCCCAACTGTTGAGAGGGTGGCTCGCCCAAGGTTGGGATGGCGTGTTGGTGGGCAATCTCGATCTTCTTGGTCCGGAACTGTTGCGAGTGCTGTTGGAGCCCGGCATCGCGGTGCTCCATCACGTCGGTTTCGTCACAGCGCCGTTCAAGCCCTCACAGATGCCTACTGCCCCCCACTACACCCTGGTGGCGGCTAGCAGGGCCGTGCGTTTTAGCTTGGTGGTAGAGGGTCTACCCGTGCATCAGGCTCCCGTGGTCTATCCCGGCGCCCGCACTGAATTATTTGGCCAGCAGGCGACGGGCCGCGCGCCCGCGGTGGATCAGGTGTGTGCGCTGTCGGCAGCCGGGCATTCCCTGGGCTCCCCAGCCAATCCCCTCAAGCTCGGCTTCGCCGGTCTGTTGATGGGCAGCAAAGGTGCCCACACCTTGGTGCAAGCCGTCATCGCTCTGCATCGTGAGGGTTTCAGCGTTCAGGCCAACCTTGCCGGGGGCAGTTTTCAGCCCGGGTATCGCCAGCAGATGGAGCGCTTGCTGGCTGAAGCGGGTCTTGCGGATCAGGTCCGTTTTGTGGGGCAGTTAGATCGTCAACGCCTCGCCCGCTTTTGGGGGCTTCATCAGATTGGCGTCTTCGCCTCCACTTACCCAGAGGCTTTTGGCATCGTGGCTGCTGAGGTGATGGCCAGTGGACTGGCACTGTGCACCACAGGGGTGGGAGGTGCCGCGGAACTGATTGAGCCCGGTGTCAGTGGGGTGACCTTTGCCCCCGGCGATCCCGCCAGCCTTGTGGACGGCTTGCGGCCCTTGCTCAAGGATCCCGATCACCTGCAGCAGCTGGCGCGCACCGGGCAGCAGCGGGTGCGCGCCCATTTCAGCGTGAAGGCTGCAGCCGAGCAGTTGGAACGGCTGTTTTGAAGGGTTGTTCCGGTGGCTCTTGGCCCGGCAGGATGGGGCCATGCGCATCCTGTTAGCCATCGTTCACTACTGGGATCCCCAGGGAGGAGGGGCGCACCAGTCGTTGCGGGCGAACCCTCTGCCGCGCATCCAGGCTCTGCAGCAGCAACTGCTCTGCCTTCGCCGTCTGGGGCAGCGCCAGTCGATGTTGCACATGCAGGATCGCGCTGTGTATCCCGCTAACGCAGCGTTTCAGCATCAGATCGATGTGAAGCTGATCACCGATGGCGAGCATCACGTACTCGATCGTCTGGAGCTGCCGTTCCAGGACTGTTTTGAGGCTGTGGCCACCCAGCCGGCCCAGGGAAAGCTGCTGGGGTTTGAAGCGCAGCGCATCCTCGCGGAGGCCCTGGATCAGCATTACGACCTCTACGGCTACCTAGAGGACGATCTCCTCATCCACGACCCCTGCTTCTTCCAGAAGATCCACTGGTTCACCGAGTTGATGGGGCAGGACTGTCTGCTCCTGCCGCAGCGGTTGGAATTCAGTCCGATTCCCCATCGCGTTGATCGGTTTTACATCGATGGCCCGATCGACGAGGCAGAGCTACGCCCCTTGGTGCCGCAGGCCGGCCCCGTACGCCTGGTCCAATGGGCTGGTACTCAGGTGCCCTTCGAACCACCCCTCAATCCCCATGCCGGTTGTTTCTTTCTCACCCACACCCAACTGAGCCACTGGGCCGACCAGCCCTGGTGGCAGGACGGGGACATCAGCTTTATTTCCCCGCTGGAGAGTGCCGCCACCCTCGGCGTGGCCAAGACGTTCCAGCTCTTCAAACCTTGCTTGAGCCACGCCGCCTGGTTGGAGGTGCAACATTTCGGCACCAATTTCCATCAGCTGATCAGTGCTCCGGCGGCTTGAGCGATGCAGGTTCAGCTGATTTGGGGGTGTGATCCGGCCCGCCAGTTCGAGGTGGGTTGGCTCCATCACTTGATCGGGCCGGCACGGGTGGGCGACGTGGCCTTGTGGCCTCAGCAGGATCCCCACTTGGCTCCCAGCCTTGGTGCCATCCATGTGCTCGTCGAGTCGGGGTTGTTGCGTTTGGAGCGATCTCCAGCACCGCAGAGATTGGCGCGGCTGCAAATCGAGCGGTCTGCCCGCATCCAAGCCTTGGCGCAATCGGGGGATTTTGCGGTGATTCATCTCAGCGATGAGGAGGGCTTCGATGCCGACAGCTGGTACCACCAGCTGCCGCCGCAGACGCCGATTTGGCGCAATTTCCCCCATCCGCGCCTCGAAGCCAATCCGCACGTGCGCTGCTTCCCGATCGGGCCGCGTGATCTCTTTTTGGCACACCAGCATGACCCCTGGAACCTGGCCAGCTGCCGGCCCCAGCCCTGGGCCTTCATGGGAACCCTTTGGCCCTCGGGATCGCGGCAGCAGGCCGTGTCGCTGTTCTTGGCGCATCTGCCTGCGGGGCATTACTTCGGCGGTCATCGCTTTGGCCAGGGTCTGGGCCTCGAGCACTACCGCGCCAACCTGTGCGACAGCGTCTTCGCTCTGGCCCCCGAGGGCGACCGCCATCTCGACACCTTTCGTCTTTGGGAGAGCCTCTGTTGTGGCTGCATTCCCCTGCTGGTGGATCATCGGTGTACGGCGGCACGTTTGCTGATGGCGCCCCATCCGTTGCCGTTGTTCCAGAGCTGGCCGGAAGCCCTTCGCTTCGCTCAGCAAATGCTCGTGGATCCGGATCGGCTTGATGCCCTCCAAGCAAGAATTGGCCGGTGGTGGCGACGATACCAACAACAGCTCAGCCAGGGTCTGATGGATTCCCTGCGCCCAGTTGGTGTCCCAGTCGGGTGATCTCCGCTTGCCAACTGCCGAAATGCCGTTGCTGAATGACGTGACAGTGCGTGCTGTAGCTGGATCCTGGTTGGAGTAGCTCAAACCAGCGTTCATCCGCAAAATGGGGCAACAGCAGCGTTGCCGATCGACCCATCGCGGCACACAGATGAATCAGCGCGGTGTCGATGCTCACCACCGTTGTGCTTGTTTCCACCAGGTCGGCAAGGTCCAGCAGATCGCCCGCCGCAGGATCGCGACGTTCAAGGCCAAGCCGGCTCAGTTGCGTTGCTTCCTGGTTGCGCCAGCGGCTGATATCCACAATCATTTCGGGAGCCCATCCCTGCGCGATCAACTGCTGATAGAGGGCCAGTACTGCGGGGAATGGCACAGACCGGCTCCAAGCGGAGAAATTATCGTTGCACCCCAGGGCTGTCCAGCAGCACAGCAGCAGCTGTTGGTTGGCTGACGGACCCAGGCTGTGGATCCAAGACTTTGGCAGCAGTTTTGTTGCGCTCAAAAGCGCCATCAGTTCCAGCACAGCCACCCCTTCTTCCCTAGTGAAGCTCTGGATGCTGCTCGGCACATCCGGCGCATCCCTGGATAGAAGCTGCCGAAACGCATCAGCCCGGCTAGGGTGGAGATGGAACACCATTGGCTTTCCGAGGGCTCGGATCCAGGGGAGCAGAGCACTGAGATCTTGCAGGTGGTCCCCCACGCCGCCCTGCAGAGCAATGCGAACGGGTTTAGTCCCCTGGAGCAAAGCGGCCCAGCGTTGTGTCAGCTCAGCCCATGCGTGGGTTGTGAACAGCAGCCGATGCGGCTCAGCCTGTCGTTGGTTGCGGGCCAACCGGAACTCCAGGCCTTGCTGCTCTGCTGCGCTGAGAGGGGCTATGCCTGCATCCAGCCAGCCTTGGAGCATGGCTTGCATCTCGAGGCTGAGGGCCCAATGGGCCGTTTGCCCATCGCTTCTCTCCGGGCTTTGGAGCCGCTGCGACACCCAGCCCCGGGCCTGCTCCAGATCGCCGCAAAACAGAGGCCAGCGAGAATCGGCACACTCCTTGTTGATCACCAGTTGTGCGGCTGTTGTTGATCCATCAGAACTTTCCAGGCCAGTTCCGCCAGCTGGCCCCTTACCTACAGCAGCGCGGCCACGACCTTGTGGCTATCTGCTCCCACCCGCGACCCGTGGCGGGTGGTTTGCGTGTCCTCCGCTACACCGAGCCGCCCAAGCCACCTTCAAATTTGAAACTCAGTCAGCAACTCTGGCACGAGGGGCTGATTCGTGCTGAAGCAGTAGCTCATTTGTGTGCAGGCTTGCAGGCCCAAGGTTGGCAGCCGGATTGCCTGCTGGCCCACACAGGCTGGGGTGAAACCCTGGCGGTGGGCGAGGTGTGGCCGTCACTCCCCCAGATTCTCTGGCCCGAGCTTTGGTTATTGCCGGAGCATGGAGGTCACGGCAGTGATCCTGAGCTCAGTCCGCCGGCCCTGCCCCAGCGTCTCGAGCAGCTAGGCCGCAATGCCCTCACCCGGGTGGCCCTCCACCAGGCCCAGGCATGGGTGTTGCCCACCCGCCATCAGGCCCGCAGCCTCCCGTCGGCTTTCCAGGGGCCGCGGCTGCACGTGGTGCATGAGGGGATCGACACCACCCTGGCTTGCCCTAACCCGGAGGTGAACTATGAGGTGCGCGGCATCCGCATTGATCGCACTGTGCCGACCCTCACCTTTGTGAACCGCAACCTTGAGAGGCTCAGGGGTTTTGATGTGTTGATGCGGGCCCTGCCAGAGCTTCAAGCGCGCTGGCCGGAGCTTCGCGTTTTGATCGTGGGGGACAGTCAGAAGGGCTACGGACGCTTGCATGCCAGTGGACAGCCCCTGCGTCAGGTGATGCTGCAGGAACTGCAGCATCACCTTGATCTGGAACGCATTCATTTCCTCGGGAGGATTCCATACCCCCAACTGATCGCGCTGCTGCAGGCCTCATGGGTTCATGTGTATCTGAGCTATCCATTCGTGTTGGGTTGGAGTTTGCTGGAGGCCATGGCCTGTGGTTGCGCCATCGTGGGCAGCCGTGGCATGCCGGTGGAGGAGGTGATCCATGACGGCGTCGAAGGGTTGCTTGTGCCCATGAACGACCCCGCCGCCCTGGCCCGTCGCGTGTCAGCCCTGCTGGCTGATCCGGGTCTCCGTGGTCAGCTGGGAGCAGCGGCCCGTCGCCGCGCCCTCGACTACGACCAGCGCTTCACCTTGCCGCGCCTGGCCCATCTAATTGAGACAATCGGTGGTGCCAGTGTGGAGGCTTAGCTTGGTTTCATGATCAGCTTCAGTCGCGCCCAGCGGCTTCGCCATCTGTGGATCCGCAGCCGTTGGCGGAGTTGGCTCGTGCCGGTGCTCTGTGCTCTGCCCTACTTGGGTGCTTTGGTCTGGTTGCTCTGCCGGCACCAGGCCTGGATCGCCCAGATCCTGCTGGCCCCCCTCTTGATGACAGCGCTCTTGGCGTTGCTGAGTCTGGCGCTGGCCCACGCGGAATTCCGCCGCTGAGATCCCAGTAGAGCGGTTTGGCGTAATTTCTTAAGCAGTGGATCCGTGATCAGCCTTGTCCCTCCCCATCGAGCCTTGGGCGTTGTCGAATTGCGTGACACAGCAGCAGCGTGATCAGCTGCTGAGGTTCTGGTTGGCCGCGCCGGCTGATCAGCTGGAGGCTCTCTGGAATGCAGGCTTTGGTCAGGTGAGCCGCGCCCTGATCCAACAGCTCACGTCAGACCATGCCTTTACACCGGAGCAGGTGAGCCTGCGTGAGGCGATCGGAGCCCGGTTGAATCAGGGGGGCCTGAGTCAGCCTCTGGCCCCACAATTGATGCTGGCTAATTTTCTGCTGTCGCCGCCAGGGCTTCTGCGCATCAACAATGCAGATCAGTTTTTCCCGGCCTGGCTTTCCGCTGCCTATCGCGATCTCTACGAAAGTGCGCCTCGTCCGGCTTCAATAGCCCCATCAGCCCCGCTCTCTGCACCCCAGGCCCCTGATTTCGGCACCTTCCCCGCCAGTCTTCAGGAGCTGGTGGGCAATCGTATTCAGCTCAACCGGCTGCTGGGGCTCTCCAACCTCTATTACATCGATCCAGAGGATCAAGAGATCCGCCATGAATTAGAGCAGGTGCGTTCGGCTTTGGCCGATGCCATTGACCGCTGCCCAGAGCAAGAGTTGGAGCAGCTCTGGGCCACAGACCTGGGCGACCGCTATTGGGCCCTGGTCCGCTCGGGTATCCAGAAGGAAGAGCTCGGTGGTGCCGACATCACTCGCAAGCAGGCCGCTGTGGCGAGGCTTGATTCCAATGCCGGCGGGGGATTTGGTACGCCCGGTGCCACCAATGCATTCCTGATTGCCATGCTCTATTTCCTGCCGGGCAGTATGAGGGTGGATGGGGCTGAGCAGAAGCTGCCCGCCTGGCTTCTCCCCCACTACCAGCAGGTGTTTGCCCAGGCCTTGCCTACCTGAGTGCGCCTCCTCATTTCCCACACCAATTTTCCTGCACAGTTCCGTCGCCTGGTGCCGACCTGGGTTGAGGAGGGCCATGAGGTGGTCTTCCTGGCTCGGCAGCGTGAGTGGCATGCCCCTTCACCGCAGGGTTTCCGTGTGGTGAGTTATGCCCCCAGTCGCGGCGGCGGCGGTGCCGCGATTCATCCTTATCTACGGCGGCTGGAATCCGCAGTGCTTGAGGGTCAGGCGGCCTATAGAGCCGCCCTGTCCCTGCGTCAGCAGGGTTGGATTCCAGACTGCATTGTCAACCACGTGGGGTTTGGCAATGGGATTTTTCTGGGCGACGTTTTTCCGGAAGCCCATCGCATCGGCCTCTTCGAGTGGTATTACCGGGCCCGAGGCACCGATGTGGATTTTTTGCCGCCCTATCAGGTCTCACCCGATCACCAGCTCCGGTTGCGCACGTGGAATGCCCAAACCCTTCTCGAGCTAGCGGCCTGTGATCAAGCGGTGGTGCCCACCCATTGGCAGCGTCAGCAGTTTCCAGAGTTCCTGCAACAGCACCTCAAGGTGATCCATGAGGGGGTTGACACCACGAGACTGGCCGGTCTGCGGCCTTCCGGGCTGCCTCGCCCCAGTTGCCTTCCCGAGGATCCGGCTATTGAGGTGCTCACTTATGTGAGCCGCTGCTTTGAGGAGTACCGCGGTTTTCCGCAGGCCATCGAGACCATTGTTCGGCTGCAGCAGCGCAGGCCCAACTTGCATGTGCTACTAGCAGGTCACGATGGCACGGCCTATGGTCAGGGGCGTGCCGATGGCCGTGGTTGGGCCCAGTGGGCTCGGGAATCACTGCCCCTCGATCCGGCACGCACCCATTGGTTGGGCTCTCTGCAGGAAGCCGAATACCACCAGATGTTGGCCCATAGCCATGTGCATTTCTATCTCACGGTGCCGTTTGTCCTGAGCTGGAGCCTGCTGGAGGCGATGGCTTCGGGCTGTGCAATTGTGGCAAGCAACACCAAGCCGGTGCAGGAAGTGCTTGAGCATGGCCGCTCAGCGCTGCTGGTGGACTTTTTTGATGTCCAGGCCCAGGTCGCCGCCATCGAAGCCCTGTTGGATGATCCCATCCGTGGTCGGACCCTGGCAATGGCCGCTCAGCTCTGTGCCCAAGATTTCAGCCATGCCAAGGGCTGCAGGGCGTGGTCCGCGTTGCTCGGCGGCAAAGCCAGTTCTGCAATTCCACATAAACTGGCACCACGCCTTGGCACGCCAGGCCCTCCCGTTGTATAAGGGGTGTGCTCTTCGGCGTAGCCTTTGAGCACACGCCGCCCCCTTGGTGGGTGCGGTAGTGAGGAGACCCAACCCCCCCACCCACCACTTCGTTCCAAATGTCGAGTTACAACATCATTCTCGGAACCGACACTGCCAACAGTTTTATTGTTGGCACCTCCGGTTCCGACTCCCTGGTTGCCCTCGCTGGCAACGACACCGTCACCGGCTCTGGCGGCAACGACATCCTCTCCCTAGGCGCCGGTAACGACCTGGTCACTCAGCCTGGCGCCTATACAGGAGGCACCATCCTGGGCGGCAGCGACAACGACACCATTTACTCCATCAACGGAGTCACCTCCACCCTTTTTGACGGTGGTTCCGATAATGATTCGATCTTTTTGTCCAATACCGGAACCTTTAGCGCCGTTACACTTCAAGGTGGTTTAAACAACGACACCATCCAGCTCGCTGCGACGAGTACTTTGCTGGATTCGAAGGTTTACGGTGCAAATGCATCGTCAGATGGATCCAGCGATGGTGATGACTCACTTATATTTGGAACTGTTACTGGTTCATTCTTGCAAGCTAATGCTGGCGACGATGCTGTTTATACCCAATCTCTGGTAGGTAGCAGTACAGTAAGAGGTGGTGCTGGCGCTGATTTGATTCGGCTGGCTGGAACGTCCACCTCTGTGACGAGTTCTTACCTAGCAGGCGACCTAGGGTCTGATACCATTCTTATTTCCACTACCGTTAAATCCGGTACTAGTGTTTACGGTGGTAGCCTCACCGATACTTCTTCCGATTCCGCAGACTCTCTTGCGCTGACAGGCGCTGTTACTGGTGCCTTTATTCAGGGCAATGCGGGTAATGACACATTCTTCCTCTCTGGGAGCATTTCCGATAACAGCAGTATTCGTGGTGGGCGTGACAACGATCTAATCACTGTCGGAGGCACTTTTGATAGTTCCTACGCAAGTGGTGACAATGGAAATGATAGTCTTGTCTTCTTAGGGGTTGTTTCCAACTCCTCTATCTATGGTGGCAGTCCTACTGACACGACCACTGATGGTGCCGACTCTCTGAACTTCGCTGCTGGCGCTACTCAAGTATTCATTCAAGGTAATGCTGGTAGCGATACCATCCGTCTTGCGGCTGCTGTCGCACAATCGACCATTTGGGCCGGAGCAGACGCTGACAGTATCTTGCTCACTACCGGTGCATCACAAACTTCCATTGAAGGGCAAGCTGGTAATGACACGCTAGTTCTTGAAGGAAGCTTCAGCCAGTCGACGGTAAATGCTGGTACAGGTACTAATCGCTTGTTTGCTGGTAGCGGTACAAGCGATATCTTTACCTCATCTTCTGTTTATGGCGGCTCTGATGCTGACACGCTTGTTGTTAATACTGGTGCAAACGTTTCCTCAGCATTTGTGGCAGGTCAAGGCAATGACAGCCTCGTAATTACTGCGATGGCCGGCGGTACAGTGCTTGGCGGCTCTAGTATTGGCGATACTGCCAGCGATAATGATACCCTCAGGATTACGACTGCTACCGGAGGTGTTATTGATCTTGGTGGTGGCACTAATTACATCGATGCCACTGGCACTATCAGTGGCGCAAGCGTCTTTTCAGGCGCCGGCAATGATACCTTTACTACAACTGGAAACCTTGGAGCAAGTGCTCGTATTGCTACTGCTGGAGGTAACGACAGCTTTAGTCTTGGCGGCACAGTTACAAGTGCAACACTTAACGCTGGTGCCGGTAATGACACTCTGATCTTTACCTCAATTGTTTCCTCCACCAGCATTGTTGGAGGCCTGGGAGATGATTCTCTCTCGTTCTCGAGTACTGGCTACACCAGCAGTGCAAATAACATAACCGCTAACGTTTACTATTGGGAAGGGGGTTCCGATACTATTGCGTTCGGGACCACGCTCACAGCTGCTGGTACTGTGTTTACCGCCAAGGTTCTTGATACTGCATTCACTACGGTTACTACTCAATCAGGTGGTGGCGGGGTTCAGGTTATTGGTACAACCGGTAGCACTACAACCGTCTTGACTACGTTCCTGGGTGTGACTAATACATCTTCTATTGTTGCAACAACCGCTACCGCTTCCGAGTTTGCTTCGGTTACAGCTATCGGCTGATAATCACAAACTTCGTTACCCTGGGGTTCCTTCGGGAGCCCCTTTTTTGTTGACATGCTTGTTGAGAATTTCTTTCGTTGGCCGGATGAATGGCCTTTCGATGCGACGGCTGAACCTTTAGAACAGGGGGCGCGTCACCTACGTCTTCAGAATTTTCAATTGGCTGAAGCTTTCCTACTTGCTGGTAACCAGGCTCACCCGGGGCATCCTGAGCTTTTGAGCTTCCTTACGCTTCTCAGGTTGCGCCAAATGAAGCTGAGTGACTGTCAGCCGTTGCTTTCAGAGATTCAGGCTTTCAATTCAGAGCTGCCTGTTTTAAGTTTTCTTCAAGCGCAATATTGGTTACAGACCGGAGAGTTAGGCCAGCTTATCGCGCAAACTCAAACGTTTTGGGATCAAGCCTCAGGCTTTTGGCCTTTGCTACTCGCAAAGACAGCTTTTCTGATTCATCTCAACAAACTTCCTCAGGCCCTCAGCACCTTGCAGGAAATTCCCTGGCCTTGGTGTGATTGTTTGGAGTCTCTTCGGCTGCACTGTCGCATCCTTGAGCGTCAGCAGAACTATCAGCAGGCTCTTGAGTTGTTGCTACCAGCTGTAAGTCGGTTCCCACAGCATTGGCCCGCTCAAGTCCACTTGGTGGATCTCACGATTCAGGCCCGCTCGCAGCGACATGCTTTACCCTGCCTTCGGCATGCGTTAGCCATTAATGGCCCTGGCTCCGAGCTCCTGCCATCCTTGGTACAGACTCAGTTGCTTCGTAACAGGATTGCCGATGCTCGCCGCACCGCTCTCCAGGATCGGGTTTGGAGCAGTGTGCGCCCAGTCTCTTCAGTGGTCTCGACCAATCTGATCAATTGTTATGACAGACTCGGCTACCCCGAATGGTTGGCTTACATTCCGCCGAGTGGAGCCTGTGATTTCACTCTTTCGTTGGAAATGAGTGAAAATTTATGCATGCAGATGTCTAGTCAGGAACTACCTGTCGCTCAGAAAATTTCTGAGGTGTGCGCTGCCTATTCAACTCACCCCAGCTTTAATTCGTTCAAGGCTGTTGCACCCTTTAAGTCTCCCAATAATGAGGTGGGCGGGTCGACTCAAACCCTCACAGTGGCTTGGTTGACTGCTGATTTGGCATATCACCCTGTCAGCCGTTTCTTATTGGGTCTCTTTGCATCTGGCGCAAAATTCCAGCATCGTCATGTTTTAGTGGACACTTTCGATCATCTCTCGGAATCTAATCGTTTTCATTTTGAGTCGATTACTGGTTTAGAGGTGTTGAACTTGTCCCCGGGTGACTGGCCTGCCAAAGTCACAGAAGTACGGTCGATTGCGCCTGATTTGGCGATCGACCTTTCCGGCTGGACGGGTGGTCACTTCATGCGCGGTTTTCTCGCCCGGCTTGCGCCTTTGCAGCTTAGTTATCTCGGATACTTTGCTTCCACCGGGCTGCCCACCATGGACTATTGGCTGGGGGATCATCAACTTTTCCCAACCCCCATGAGCGAGTGGCATACCGAAACTACTCACCGCCTCAATCGATGCTTTGTTGCTTGGGAGCCCCCATCTGTTCTTCCAGAGGCTGAAGTTGAGGTGGTAGACGCCTGTCGACATGGAGGCATCCGCTTCGGCAGCTTCAACCATAATCGCAAGCTCTCTGATGCCACCCTTCGCCTTTGGGGTGAACTGATTTCATCATTGCCAGGTTCATCTTTAGTGCTTAAGGCTAGTCATCACGATGACCAATCTACGCAGCAATTACTTCGCCGGCGCATGAAGCGCCAAGGTCTTGATCCCGAGCGTGTGCTTTGGCTGCCTCGTGCTCATGGGCCTTTGGATCATCTGCGCCAGTACAGCATGGTTGATGTAGCACTTGATTGTTTTCCCAATGGTGGTTGTACAACAACATGTGAAGCCCTTTGGATGGGTACGCCGGTGATCACTCTTATAGGCTCTAACTATGTCAGCCGTATGAGTACATCTGTTTTGCATGGCGCGGGACTTCCGGATTGGTGCGCATGTACAGCACAGCAATACCTAGACCTCGCACGGTCGCAGGCCGATAGTCTCAGCTGGTTGAGGCAAAATAGATCACATTGGCGTGATCAGCTCCAGGCAAATCCCCTTGGCGATGCAGCAGATCTAATGTCTCAGCTTGAGGATTCGTTTTCCTTCCTCCTCACGATGTGCCGATAAATGTTTTCTAGCTCACTTGCCAGCCGCCTTCCGTCACAAAGTTGACTTGAATAAACCCGCTGTCTTAGAGAAAGGCGATCCATCTTCAATCTTGGACCTACAGCGGCTAGGTTTGCCGCTATCGCCACGAACTCTTCTAGCGTTTCGGCTATCCACTCATTGCAGTTTGCGTAAGTCAGTATGCTGGCGCTCAGCCGTCCTACCATTCCTCGTCCTGCGAGGCTCACCACAGGTACACCCATCGCTATGGCTTCGCAGGTTGTTGTTGCACCGCCGTAGGGTTGCGGATCAAGTGCTACGTCGATCTCCGAATAGCATTTCAAGTGGTTTGTGTATCCTGCCACCCATGGTAGGAGAATGAGACGATTGGGGCAAAGCCCGAAATGTGAAAATAATTGGCGAATCCGTTTCTGTTCTGCCACCTCTATGAAGCTGATGCTTTTCAATACAAGCTCAGCATGTGGCACAGCATTCATCACCGCTACGAAAGTATTAACAGCCGCTCTTGTTAACTTGCGCGTGTGGTTAAAGCAGCCGAATCGGAATGGGGTTCGTTCGCTGTATCGCTGAGGCTCAGGGAGCTCACCCTTTGAGGTATACGCCATATAGCCTCCTTGCACTTCCAGAAGCTTGTGTGCTCTTCGCTCCTCTTCATCCAACCCCTCAAACAAAACTGCATCTCCTATCCATCCATCGATGCATTTTAGGTACGTAGGTGCAAAATAACCCAGGTAACTTAATTGTATAGGAGCGGGCTTGTAGATAAGAACTTCGGCTCTGCTTCCGGCGGTATACCCTCCCAGTTCCACCAGTAAATCAAGCTGGAGATCACTGATTAGCCTGGCTGCTTCTTGATTTTCCAAGTACTGGAGCTCGTGCCATTCCTTGCATGAGTCTCGTAAATGTTGTTTAAAGCTGTCGTTATGGGTTCCACAACTCAATCCCACCACTTCTACTGCTGTTTCATCATGCTCTTCTAGGATTGGCCGCATAAATCGACCAACTGGATGGTTGCAGAAATCAGCCGACAGATAACCTACTCGTAACGGCCGCCCTTCTGTCGGCCTACGGATACGGTCTGCCCACATTCTTCCTAATCCCTTCTGTAGCTTCTTCGTCTCCCAGTGCCTCGCCATCAAGGCCAGCTGCTTTGGGCTGAGTAATTGATAGCCAGAGGCAAGAAACTGTAGATTAAACATTTGCACTGAAGTCAAATCTCTGTTTTCTTTATTTTGGCGGTTCAATAAAGTCATGGCTTTTTCTGGTTGTCCTGCTTCGGCAAGGCACTGTCCAAATGAGTGTTGCAAATCCTCATGTAGTGGATGTAGAACTGCCCCTCTCTTGGCCACAGCCATTGCTGCCATGTTGTGTTTTAGGCTCCTCAAGCATGCTGCGAGGTTGAGCCAGTGTAGTGGCGCTGTAGGTTCTAGAATGCAAAGCTCTTCGAACTCCTTAGAAGCCTCCTCCATAAGCTGCTGTGCCATAAGAAGTCGGCCTTTGGCTGCCCGTATTTGTAGGTTCTTCTTCAGCTCTATGGTCAGTGCATTTACTACATCCTGTGCTTCACTCCAGCGCCCCAGTTCTCCCAAGACAGTAAGTTTGTTCGCTATTCCCCGAGGGTCATCGGGCACCAGATTTGTTAGCTGTCCAAATACTTCTAGGGCTTCCTCGCGTTGACCCTGGCGATAGTGTGCCAATCCTAGATCCAGCAAAACACTGCTATCTTTTGGATTTTCGCTGCGAAGCTCATTAAGTATTGATATGGCCTCTGGCCAGCGCTGTTGCGCCTGATACAGGCGCGCCTTTGCTTGAATCAGTTCCTTACTATGCGAAGCAGCCCTCAGCGCTGCTTCTAACCACAGCTCAGCTTTGTGCAGCGCGCCGGCGGCGATTGCACAGTTTGCAGCATTAAGGCTGAGATCTGCCGCTATGTCAAATCTGGACAGCCAATCTTCATAAAGTTGTAACGCTTCCGCCAGTCGGCCCTGCTTGCGTAAAAGTGCCCCCAAATTCACCGCATCAGCCTTGTCTGGCTCACTACGCAATAGTTGTCGATAGAGTTGTTCTGCCTGTACCAAAAGCCCCCGTTGGTGATGGGCCCATGCCTCTGCGCGTACAGAATTGGTGGTTGACACAGATCCTTCTGAGCTCATGGAATCCTATGCAGATGCAGAAGTCATGCTCCAGGTGATTTCCACCACCACCGATCCGGTAATATTAGAGTCCCTGTTCGAGGAGGCTGCTAGTCGTCCACAGCCAGTTTGGATCCTTCCTCAGGCGCTGGCCTTGTGGCACCTGGGCCGTACCGAGCAGATGATTGAGGTTTTGTCTAAGGCCTCCAAAGATCAGGAAAAAAATCCTTTACTTTGGTTATTGCGTGGTATGGCGTTCCGGCGCCTACCCGACGGGCGAGGCGAAAATGCCGCTAAGCAGGCCTATCAATGTGGTCTTGATCTTGATCCTACCCGCGGTGACCTCCACTACAATCTTGCTAATCTACTTTACACCAGCAACCCACAGGCTGCAGAACATCACTACCGGTCCAGCTTGAAATATCAGTCATGGCAGGCCTCATGTTGGCACAACCTGGGCATGCTTCTCCACGAGCAGGAGCGATATTCCTCCGCTATCGCTGTGTTTCGAACCAGTTTATTGCTGCAGCCTGTTCATCCTGAGGCGTGGTGCAATCTCGGCCTTGCTTATTTGGCTCTCGAGCTTTATGGGCAGGCAGAAAGTTGTTTTGCCCAGGCCATCGCCCTTGACCCGCTCCAGAGCGCCAGCCATACCAATATGGGTACCTTGCTGGTCGCCCGCCTTGAGCCAGAACGCGCACTGGCATTCCTGGAGCGTGGATTCGAGCTTGACCGTAACTCCTCCCATGCCCTGTTCAATCTGAGCCTTTGTCAGTTGCTGCTCGGTCGTTTTGAATCTGGTTGGGCTTATTACGATGCACGTCTCCAGACCCATCTCGTTCCCCCGGAGTGTGTGCCCACCGTGGGCGCTCGTTTGATGAGTCTCGCCGAGGCGCCTCAGCTTGGTGAGTTGCCACTCGTGGTATGGGCGGAGCAGGGTCTTGGTGACACCATTCAGTTTTGCCGCTACTTGGGCCTCTTGGATGCCATTGGCATTTCATACGAATTTTTGTGCCCTGAGCCCCTCCTGCGACTGATGCAAAACTGGTTGAAGCCGGGCGGCCGCGTTGCTCCTCTCCCCCTGACCACAGACTGCAACGATGACCGCGCTCATTCCCCGCTCATGAGCCTGCCCAGACTTTTTGCAACCCGTGAGGTCACTATCCCCGGAGCGATTCCTTACCTCAGAGCTCCAGAGGAGCCACCCGAGCACCTTCGGGTTCTTGAGCCCGCGGGGGGGCTAGCGGTGGGCCTGGTGTGGGCCGCGAATGCCAGCAACAAGGCCATGTATCGCCATAAATGCATTCCCCTTGGGCTGCTGATGCCCCGTTTGCTCAACCTGGTGGATCTTGACCTGATCGATCTGCATGCTCTGCAGGTTGGGCCTGATCACGATCAGCTTGCACCCTGGATCGGCCACCCCCGCATCATGGATTGGGCACCACGCCTGGGTGACTTTGCTGACACAGCCCATGTGGTGAGTCAGTTGGATTTGGTGATTGCCGTCGACACGGCTGTGGCGCACCTTGCTGCCGCCTTGAATCGGCCCACCTGGTTGCTGCTACCTTCAAATGCCGATTTCCGCTGGCTCAGGGGGCGTTGGGATTCCCCCTGGTACCCAGGCTGCATGCGTCTCTTTCGCCAGACCCATCAAGGTGATTGGTCGGCAGTCGTTCACGAACTGCACCAGGCTCTTGATCGTCTTTTCCTGCTTGACCTTCAGGCCCTAGCTGCTGCCAAGCTGCGTTCATGAATACGTTGCCTGGTCGCTTTCACGATCTACTGGTCCGTGATCCGGCTGCCGCTGAGGCCATCCAGGCCCTGGTTTGTCGGATGGAGTTGTGGCCTCAGCTACTGCGCCGTCAGCAGGAAGAGCAGATCGCTGGTCTGGTGCCGATCGAGTCATCCTGGTTGCAAGAATGTCACCAGGATTTTCTGGCTGGCGAACCCTTGGAGGATGTGCTCCAGCGGAGGCGTTGGACTGAGCAGGATCTCCATCTGCATCTTCTGCTACCAGAGGCATTGCGGCGTTTCTCAGAACAGCGCTTCGGCCCCGGCCTTGAGGAGCTGTTTCTCGCTTCCCAGGGCGGCCATGATCAGATCATCTATTCCTTGCTGCGTGTTCGCGATGCCGGCGTGGCGCGTGAGCTCTGGATTCGCCTTGAAGAGGGGGAGGCCAGTTTTGCTGAACTGGCCTCGAGTTTCGGCGAAGGGCCGGAGGCCGCCAGAAAGGGTGTGATCGGACCGATTCCGATTGGCAACATCACGCCGCCAGAATTGGCAAACTTGTTGCGATCACTGCAGCCCGGCGAGGTGCACCCGCCCCGGCAGCTGGGTGACTGGCTGGTGTTGGTGCGGCTCGAGCAGCTCACCCCTGCACGCTTTGATGGCCCCATGCGGGAGTTTCTGCTGACCCAGCAGCTGGATGCCTTTCTGCAGGGCCGAGTTGAGCAGCTTCTTCGAGGGGAGCAGCCAGACGAGCTCCATTACGATCCAACCTCATGACCGGCAGCTCCACCTCCACGTTCAAGACGCTTCTCGCACGTTTTGGTGCGTTCGCTGCGCTTGGTGAAGAGCATCTCGCTTGGTTGGCCGAGCGAGCCAAGCCTTTCCATTGCAGTGTGGGACAGCAGCTCCTGGTGAGTGATCGCTTGCCGGAGTACTGCTATTGCATCGTTGAAGGGCGAGGTCGTGTGTTGCACAGCGATCCGGCCCTGCGGCGCCCGGTCACCCTGGCCTATGCGCAGCCCGGCGACCTCATCGGCTGGGCGGGTCTTGTCCGCCGCAGCCCCTGTGAGTGGATCACGGCTGCAACGCCCCTCAAGCTGATCGGGTTCTCTGCCGAAACCTTTTACGAGCTAGAGCGCAGCAGCGAGGCCTTTGCTCTCTGGTTGGACAGCAATAATTCACCCGCGGAACTTATGGCCGTTCTCGAGCCGGCTCTGAGGGCTCGACCCTGCGCGGAGCCTCAGGAACGGGAGGTGATGCGTCGGCTCTTGCCCGCCATGAAGCTTGTTCCTGCCCGGCAGGAGCGTCAACTGCCGTTGCACGATGGGGGCGTATGGCTGTGGAATGCCCAGCCTGCCGGCCTGCTGTTGCCGACTGGCGAGCCTGTGGATCCAGCGCTACTCGTCACGATTCCAGCCGGAGAGCCCCTGCGGCTGTTACGGGTTGATGCCGAGCGCTGGGAGGAGGAACTCAGGCCTCCATTGCAGGCTCCACCCGATCAGGCGTTGCCGGCGGTGGGCGATCTCTGGAGTGATGATCGCTATGCCGATCTACTTGCCCCCGAACCCCAGGGAGAGCGCCAGGGCTCGAGTCCATTGGCGGCTGGGTCGTCTGAGCGAGTTGTTGCCCCCATGCGCTGGCGTGGCCGCAAGGTGCCGGTGGTCACCGGTGTCGGTGCTGTGGAACAGACCATGGCCTGCCTAGAGATGTTGGCCTTGGTTCATAACGTTCCTTTCCGCCGCGATGTCATCGAGCGTGCTGCGCGTGAGACGCTGCGCGACCATTCCCCCAGCCTGGAAATCCTTGGCAATCTCTCCACCGTGATGGGATTCGTCGGCACCATCAGTGATATTCCTACGGCGCAACTTCCCCGGCTTTCTTTTCCATGCTTTGCCCTCGTCGATGGGCAGCTGGCCATGTTTCATGATATTGCCCACGGTCAGGTTCGTGCGGTCTTGCCGGAATTCGGCCCTGTTGTGCTCGCCTTGGATGAGATTGTGGCAGATCTCGGGGGGGCGCGGATTCTGAGCCTGGCGCCGGGGCGTGATAGCCAGCAGCGCAAACTTGGGTTTTCCTGGTTTTTCCCGCAGATACGAAAATATCGACGCAGTCTGATCGAGGTTCTGGCCGCCTCGCTTGTGTTGCAGTTGCTGAATCTGGCCCAGCCACTGGTAATGCAGCAGATATTCGACAAGGTGATTGCTCAGCAAAATCTTGATACCCTCTACACTTTGGGTCTGGTACTTTTGGGTGTGAGCCTTTTCCAGGGATTGATCGGCGCTGTCCGTACTTATTTGTTTGCCGATACCACCAATCGTATTGATATCGCCTTAGGCGCTGATGTGATTCAGCACCTCCTGCGGTTGCCTCTGCGATACTTCGACCGTAGACCTGTGGGTGAATTGCAGACTCGCCTGGCAGAGCTAGGCAACATCCGGAACTTCCTAACCGGCAGCTTGTTGACGTTGGCGCTTGATGCTGTGTTTTCGGTGATTTATGTGGCTGTCATGGTGATGTATTCCGGCGTTTTAACGGCTGTCACACTTGGAGTCGTTCCGTTGTTTCTTGGGCTTACCGTTGTTGCATCTCCCTTGATCCGAGGCCAGCTCCGCAAAGCAGCTGAACGTAATGCTGCCACTCAAAGTCTGCTCGTCGAGTCGTTGAATGGTGTGCAGACAATCAAGGCTCAGAATGCAGAGAATAATATTCGTTGGCAATGGCAGCGCAGGTATTCTGCCTACATGAGTGAGACATTCCGCACCCTGATGATTGGGGTTTCGGCAGGCACTGTAGGCGCATTTCTGAATCAACTCACCGGTTTGCTGACCCTGTGGGTCGGCGCTTATTTGGTGATTCGTGGGGAGCTCACGATTGGTCAATTAATCGCTTTCAGAATCATTTCCGGCTACGTCGTAGGTCCGCTCTTAAACCTGGCTACGAGTTGGCAAAGTTTCCAGGGTGTCGCTCTTTCGATGGAGCGTCTGAGTGATGTTGTGGATGCGACGGCAGAGGGTGGCTATGAAGATTCCGACCAGCTTCCCTTGCCACCTGTCGCTGGTGAGGTGGCCTTTCAGGATGTTGATTTCCGTTTCAATGAATCCTCAGCTCTTGTGGTAAATCGAGTGAGTTTTGAGGTGCCTGCAGGCGCTTTCGTCGGAATTGTTGGTCGCAGTGGCAGTGGTAAAAGCACAATCATGAAGTTGTTGCCGCGTCTATATGAGCCTGTTAGCGGCCGTGTTTTGATTGACGGTTACGATATCACCAAGCTCCAATTGGGATCTGTCCGTAGACAGATCGGCATTGTTCCCCAAGATAGTCTTTTATTCGAGGGCACGATCCGCGATAACATCGCCCTCACGAGTCCAGATTCCACCGCTGAGGAGATTGTTGCAGCAGCACGTGTCGCCTGTGCACACGATTTTATTATGGAGCTATCGGAGGGATACTCCACCCGCGTTGGAGAGCGCGGTGCTGGCCTTTCGGGCGGTCAAAAGCAGAGGATTGCTATTGCACGCGCCGTACTTCAGCGCCCTACCATGCTGATCCTCGATGAAGCTACGAGTGCGCTTGACTACCTAACAGAGAGGCAGGTCTGTTTGAATTTGAAGAATGCGTTTGCGGGATCAACGGTCTTTTTTATCACCCATCGCTTATCCACCATTCGCTCATCGGATTTGATCTTGATGATGGATCATGGTCGCCTTGTTGAGCGAGGAACACATCAAGAACTCCTTGATCTACAGGGTCGTTACTTTGCGCTCTATTCGCAGCAGGAGTCCGACCTTGACTGAATCTAATCAGCCCTCGAGGCCATCGGATCATCAGCAGCAGCTTCCTCCTGGACTTGCGGTTTGGGAAGGGAGTTCGGTTTTCGTTGAGCAGGGCCGTCACTGGTCCTCTGCGTTGATTTGGTTATCAGCCGGACTCTTTGGTGCCGTTGTCATCTGGTCCTTTACAGCGAAGCTCGACCAGACCATCACAGTGCGAGGCCGTCTTGCGCCGTCCGGCAGTGTGAAAGCCATTGAATCACCCAGCAATGGCGTTGTCCGGAGGGTCTTTGTTAAGGAAGGTCAGATGGTCAATGCTGGTGACCCGTTGGTGACTGTTGAAGCGCTCGGTTTGAATAGCCGCCAACAAGCCTTGGAGCAAACGATTCGTCTCTTAGACCTTCAGGCTAACGCTCTTCAGGCCATTATCGCCAGTGGAGGTGATGTTCGACGCCTGGGACTACAGCCTGCACTGCCTCCCGTGAAGGATCCAGCTTTGGCAGAAAAGTTGTTAACGGCTAGGAATCAAACACAGCAATTGAGAACTCAGCTTGCTCAATTAGACATCCGTATTCGCAGTCGCCAGGAATCATTGCGCTTACAGAAACGAATAGCTTCTGATCTCGAACCGCTTTACAGGAATGGTGGTTTTGCTCGTAACACCTACCTCACCCAACTTAACCAGGTTCAAGAGCTTACGGCTGAGCTTGCTTCTTTGAAGGGTGAGCTCGGTAGGGTCATTGGATCCGCAGCCTCTCAGCTTAATGATATTAACCGTCAGCAGCTTAATTTCCAGTCAGAGCTTGTTGGCGTGAAGGAATCGATTAAGAATCGTACTATTAGAGCCCCAATTTCAGGGCTAATATTTGACACCAAGGTCTCGCCCTTCTCTGTCGTCAATACATCTCAATTGCTGCTTAAGATCGTTCCGGAAAACCGATTACAGGCTCAGGTTCAGATCCTTAATGCCGATGTGGGCTTTGTTAAGGTTGGCATGCCAGCCACAGTCGCAGTTGATTCATTCCCTTCTGGAGAATTTGGTTACCTCCAAGGTCGGCTCACCAGCTTGGGTTCAGACGTCTTGCCACCCGATCCAGAAAATCCACAGTACCGATTTCCTGCTGTGATCAGCTTGCGGGAGCAGTCTGTTCAATCGGGTTCTCAGGAACTCAACCTACAGAGCGGCATGGGAGTGACAGCCAATATCAAATTACGCTCGAGGCCTGCCATCACGATTCTGACCGATATCTTTACTCGTCAGATGGAGGGGATTAAACGTTTTCGATAACTCTGCGATAAAGCTCCTCCGTAGCTGTGGTTGTCTTCTCCCAGTTAAAGTCAGATAGTATGCGTTGTTTTAGTTTAATCGGTCTCTCCGAGTGAGGCCCTGCTTGCCATGCAGCCTCGACACAACGGCGAATACTCAACGGATCTCCTGGATCTGCGAGCCAAGCATCATTCCGTAGATATTCCAATTCGTGGCCGAATGTACTGCCCACCAATGGTGTGCCACTCAGTGCTGCCTCAAGACTCACTAATCCACATGTGTCCATCCAGCTGGCAAGGCAATGGACCCGGGCTGCGGCATAGGCAGATGCCAGTAGATGTTGAGGCAGATGATCGATCAGTGTCAGTCGTT
>Ga0194133_10002048_pt1 | contig 32525 bp, 28 predicted proteins | sample TA2KigOf40mmetaG_FD_155448 | JGI IMG/M metagenome (GOLD analysis project Ga0194133, IMG submission 155448) | Freshwater microbial communities from Lake Tanganyika, Tanzania - TA2015055 Kigoma Offshore 40m | ecosystem: Environmental > Aquatic > Freshwater > Lake | place: Tanzania: Lake...
CAGATTGCGCGCACACCAGTGATCGGGGTTTTCGTAGCCGGTGATACCGAACTGTCTTTTGTGCGCCTCACCGCAAGTCACAGGATTGAGATCGCCCGGCCGTTGATGGATAGCCTGTAGACACAACTGAGGCTTGTCAAAGGCTTCCACGTTGTAGGCATTCTTCGATAGGGCTTGCACATCGCCTTTGGCATTTTTGCGCATCGGCGCGAATTTGCTTCCGAACGGACGACACTGCCAATCGTTGAGCCGGTCCCTGCCAAACTTGCACCAATGACCTCCGGTGTCATAACCCGTGCCCCCCAAACCGCGCGGTGAGCTGAACCGCAGGTTAATGGCATCACTTGGCTCGGCGGATGATCAGCCAGTCCACGACAATCATCTTCGTTCGCCTTCCAAATCGGATGTCGTCCATCTTGTGAGTTCGCCTCGACATCGCCCATGTCGTTCAGGCGCACTGGCGTGTGCATCCCCCCTGTCGAGGGCCCGACGATCTCGGGTACGCACTGCCACTGCCAGGCTTTTTTGTCGGCGCGGCTAACCGCCGGGCGCCTCGGCTGATTGCTGGGAGTATTCCTTAGGTAGGAATCGACACCTTGCCTGTGCTCAATGAAAAAGCCGTAGCTCAGACTTTGAGTGCTATTCATGTAGCACGCACGATGCTCGTGAAAGTATGTGAACTGTGAGCACCATGTCTTCGATCGGCAGTCAAACAGGCACTCGTCTGCGGTGATATCGCGACGGGTTCGTTCTGGCCAAGAGGCGATCCGGGCAAGATTTTTTTCAACCATGAACTGGTTGGTGTCTACGGGGTCGGCCATGAGAGGAACCGATTGAGGGCGCCCATGCGCGTCCACGGTGACCCTGTCGAATGTCGCAGGTACGCCGGCGGCAGACAGCCCCAACAGGTCTTTTTCAGCCTTCCACAAGCGGTGGGCGTGTTCGCAATACAGACTGATGGGATGGGCCTTGCCCCAGAGCACCGACAGATTGATCATTGAAGGCGCGATGTTGGCGGTGACGAAATGATCCTGTTCGTAGTAACCCAGCATCTTGCCCAGCCGCGCCGCACTTCGTTCCACGAAGCCATCTCCGGGCTCACCCCCCCTGGCGCGCATGATGTTGTCAAGAATCGATAGCGATAGGGGCGTGCCTCCACCCACCGAGGAGAAAGGTTGATTGCCGCCCCATGAGTAGTACAGCACCGGATACTGCTGGTCGAGTCGCTTGATGGGATGCTGGGTGGACGCACGCCTGAGCAGCTCTTCCACGCCCTTCTTTCCCTGGTCTTTCAGCGCCTTGATCTCTGCCAAGGCCTCCGGTGACGGCGGACTGACAAAACCCAGAGGGCTGTCCCAGTCCCGGCCCTGGCCTTTGGTGAAATTGGCAAGGCCCCATGGATGCATCCAGTTGAAGAGTTTCATGCCAGGCACGGAAAAGGACTTGAGCGGATTGATGCTGTCCACGGGGTATTTGTTGATGTCGTTGTAAGCCGCCCAGTTGACCAGCTTGCCAAAAAGATCGGCCCACTCTTTGAACTACCCATGCCCCGCGGGGCGGCCTGACACATCCCATGCATCGATTTCAAGCAGCAAGTCGCCGAGTTGCACGGCATGGTTGACGCCAGAAACTGAAGTCACTGAGGCGACCAACTGCGGCGCCACGCTGGCCACATAGCGCGAAGTGCTGGCTCCGTGCGAATGTCCGATCAGATGCACCCTAGGCTTGCCCGTCTCCTTGATCACCTTCTGTACAAAGGCCAGGAGCTGATCGCCCCGCGTTTCCGTGCTCGCCACGGGGGCAACCTGTGCATTAAACACTGTTGCGCCACGACTGCCACTGCGCATGTGCGGCGCCACATCATGGAAATACTCCATCACAGGACCCCCGCCCAGGAAGCGAAACGTATCGAAGCCCAACCATCCATGCACCAGAATGATCGGATAGTGGGTGTTTCTGGCGTAGTCCGGACAGTAGTTGATCGGCACACCCGCATCACGGAAATACATCTGCTTGGCATACCCGTTGTCGCGCCGGCATGTGAGTCCATCATCCGTGTAGCCGCCAGGACATTGCTGCCAGCACCGGTCGAGGACGCCGGAATAGCCCTGGCGACAGCCTGGGTAGCAAAGGAGCCCGCTCTGCCAGGTGCCCGGCTTGCAGTGATTCAAGGGCTCGCCCCAACCACGGCCGTAGGAATGTTTCCAGTGCATCCAGCCCCAATCGATGATGGGCCACTTGAATATCCACCAGCCATTCCAGCCGACAATCTTGGGCCAGCGGACGCAAAACAAACCGAAATCGGTATCCGTGCCCGGCGGGCAATGTTGCCAGCACACTGGGCCGACCCCGTAGTACCCGTCGCGGCAACCCGGGTAGCACAGCAAGCCGTCTTGCCAGGTGCCCGGCTTACAACTCATGGCCTCACCTCCGCCTCGGTGGTAACTGTCCTTACCAAAAACATGCAGGTTGGTGCAAAACAGGCCGATGTCAGTAAAACCCGGTCGACAGGTCTGCCAGCAACTGGCGCCAAAGCCGTGAAAACCGGGCTGGCACTTGCCGTAGCACAGCTTGAGCGCACCAAAGCCCCACTCCTCGCGGTCGTCTGAACACAAGCCTTTTTCAAGCGCGGGCTCGGCCGAAGCAATGCCAGAGTACAAGCAAGCCCCGAGCACTAACAGAACCCAGGCCAAACATTTCCGCAACAACGGCATTGAACACCCCCTCTGGTTTTCCACGTCTACGCCAGACGAAGGTGCATGGTGTTCCTAATCGGCCCGCCTCGAAAGTCCCGCCCTGCAACTTTCAGACGAGGGTCTGGCTTGGGAAAACCCTAGAACCCGCCCAAAAAGCCGCCGGAATTTACCTTTGCTTAAGTTTGCTCCATGCAGCGAGCTTAAGGTTGTGATCCATTAACAAGATGTGTCCCCGCTCACTCCCGCGTCTATGTCAGGAGACTCTTGATGGCTACAGCAATATCAACCCGGATCAGCCTATCCTCCGCCCGAAGCTCCGAGATATTTGGGCCCACGGAACTGGCAGACTGGTTGCGCTCGGACTTCAAGCGCTTGCTGCCATTTCGCTGCGCGGTGGCTCTGTTCGGCGTAATGCAGTCCGGAGGGGTAACACCCACCCATTTATTACCCATTGACTTTCCCATGGGACACCTGCAGGGCATACGCAACAAAGCAGGCGCATTGGAGTCACCATTAGTAAGCCGGTGGATGCTGGAGAGAAAGCCGTTTGTGTATGTGCCGCGAAGTCCACCTAGCCTGGAAGACCAGGAAAGGCCCTGGCTACGCTCCTTTCGTGATCACGGCTTGGTCAACGCCGCCGTCGGCGGGCACTTCGACGCCGAGTCGAGTCACGCCTCTTATTTCAGCTTCCATGGCCTGCCAACCCTGGCCTTGCCCAATGCCGCTGAGTTGCTGATGCAGTGGTCCTTGCCGCTGCATGAGTTCATGCGCGATGCGATACAACTAAAAAATGAGTGGTCACCCCTACCCTCCTGGGCCGCGCTAACGCGTCAAGAAATGACGATCGCACAAGCGGTCGGTCGAGGCGAGAGCAATCGAGACATCGCGTTTCGCCTGAATCTGCGCGAGCCCACCGTCAAAACCCATTTGAGTCGCATCTTCAAAAAGACGGGACTGCGCAACCGATGTCAATTGACCGTGGCCCTTAAAGAGTCGCCCCCGGAGGGATTGGCTGGCATCCGAATCATTGTCTAGAAAGGAAGCACCGACCATGAACACCGCCTACACGGAAGAGGAAGGGATCAGGCCAGGCTCGGCAAACGAACCTCCGTCTGGGCTCGGCAAGAAACTGGTTGAGGCGATGCCAGCCACAGCCGTCGTCTGCCTGGGCCTGGGCGGGACTATGGCCTTGCAGCGCTTGGGCTTAGGGGAAAGCCCTGCGATGTTCGCCCTTTTAGCGGCTGGCCTGGCCGCCGCAGCGGGTTTGGCACTGGAAGTCAGCTTTCGCCGGCACCGTCGACTGACCGCTCAACTATCGGCGTTATTTTTAGTGCTGATGCTATCGGCCCTGTTTTGGTGGATAGAGAAAATGGTAATTACCTATCTGCCCCAAGCGCCGGAAGCCATAACGGCGGTGGCGCTGACCAATGCGGTTACCGGGGCTGTGCTGTGGCGCTACCGCTTACCTTTGGTCAGCGCTTTATTGGCGCTCGGGCTGAGTCTGCTGATTTACAACCTGCTGGTGATGGCACAAACCGGTGGGTCGGTTTTATGGTCATGGGTCTATGTGCACTCGCCGTTGCTACTCGGCGGCCTGCACTTGGCTCTGGCAACGACCCTGGACTGGCGAAGGCCCCAACTTCGCGGGCACGCGCTGTGGCTCCACCTCATTGGACTCGGTATGCTGCAGTGGAGCCTGCTCAAACTCATACCGATACACAATTTGCCCCTATGGCTCCTGCCGCTGCCACAGCTGACCCTGATACCGCTCGCGTGGTGGCTGCGCCGCTCCGGCTTGGTCACGCTGTTGATTGTGCTGGCACTGGCGCAAGCCCTCTTAGTCTGGGGACCGGCCATCCGGCACCAACCGGTTGGCTGGGACATGCTCTTGACCGGTCTAGGCTTGAGCCTACTCCTAGGGTATGGACTCTGGTCGGCAGCGCAGCGCAGGGGAAACCTTGCGGGTGATACCAACAAGCTACCGCCCGCGAACTAAACCGTCTCAACGCCCCTGGCGCCGCGCCTGCACCGCCTGCGACAAGACTTCCAGCAAGTCCAGCGACTGGTCCCAGCCCAGGCAGGCGTCGGTGATGCTCTGGCCGTAGGCCAGGGCTGAGGCGTCGTCCTTGCCCGGGGTGAACTTCTGGGCACCGGCCTGCAGGTGGCTTTCGACCATCACGCCAAAGACCTGCGTGGAGCCGCCAGCGATCTGGCCGGCGATGTCGCGGGCCACCTCCATCTGCTTGTCGTGCTGCTTGCTGCTGTTGGCATGACTGCAGTCCACCATCAGCGTGGCCGGCAAATTGGCCTTGGCCAAATCCGCACAGGCGGCGCCCACGCTGGCGGCGTCGTAGTTGGGCGCCTTGCCACCGCGCAGGATGACATGGCAGTCTCGGTTGCCCTGGGTCTGCACGATGGCGACTTGGCCGTTCTTGTGGACCGAGAGGAAGTGGTGGCCGCGCGCAGCCGCCTGGATGGCGTCGGTGGCGATGCGGATGTTGCCGTCTGTTCCGTTCTTGAAGCCGATGGGCGCGGAAATGCCCGAGGCCAACTCGCGGTGCACCTGGCTTTCGGTGGTGCGCGCGCCGATGGCGCCCCAGGCGATCAGATCGCCAATGTACTGCGGCGAGATCACATCCAGGAATTCGCTGCCCGCCGGCAGGCCCAGACGATTGATGTCAATCAGCAGCTGACGGGCGATGCGCAGGCCTTCGTCGATGCGGTAGCTCTCGTCGAGGTAAGGGTCATTGATCAGGCCCTTCCAACCCACCGTCGTGCGGGGCTTTTCGAAGTACACCCGCATGACGATTTCCAGTGTGTCCTGGTATCGACGGCGCTGCTCGACCAGGCGACGCGCATACTCCAAGGCGGCGGCCGGGTCGTGAATAGAGCAGGGCCCAATGACCACCAGCAAGCGCTTGTCGCGCCCGGCCATGATCTGGGCAATTGACTGCCGGGTGCGGGTGATCAGACCCTCCACCGGTGTGCCACTGATCGGGAAGAAGCGGATCAAATGTTCAGGTGGCGGTAACACTGTGATGTCCTTGATGCGTTCGTCATCGGTCTGACTGGTCTTGTCGATAGGACGCGCATACCAGGGCTCGCTGGCGTTTTGAGCGGGGTGGGTCATGACGGACTCCTTGGAACGAATGCAAAAACAAAAAACCGCCGGGGTTGCCGGCGGTTGTTGGGAGGGTTTGCTGCGCTTGTCTGCTTGCTTACGCCACTGCCTCTCGACCGCCGATGGGGCCTGAGAACCAAAAGTAAGCAAAGTAAAACGAGCGCTTAACCATGCCCCGACTGTAGCACACGGCGCGGGCAAGACCCAAACGGGCCAACGCAGCGGACTGCACCGCTCACGCCGTGCCGCCGACCGTCAGCCCATCGATGCGCAAGGTAGGCTGTCCTACACCCACCGGCACACTCTGGCCTTCCTTGCCACAGGTGCCAACGCCCGAATCAAGCCGCATATCGTTGCCGATCATGGACACCCGGGTGAGCGCGTCCGGTCCGTTGCCCACCAGAGTTGCGCCCTTGACCGGGTACTGGATCTTGCCGTTTTCCACCCAATAGGCTTGACTGGCTGAAAAAACGAACTTGCCCGAGGTGATGTCGACCTGCCCCCCCCCGAAGTTGGTGGCATACAAGCCCTTCTTGATTGAGGCGACGATCTCTTCGGGGGACTTATCGCCGCCAAGCATGTATGTGTTGGTCATACGCGGCATGGGCAGATGGGCATAGCTCTCGCGCCGACCGTTGCCCGTGGGCCGTACCTTCATCAGCCGGGCGTTGAGCGAGTCTTGGATATACGCATGCAAGATACCGTCCTCGATCAGCACATTGCGTTGGGTGGCGCAGCCCTCATCGTCGATGTTGAGCGAGCCGCGGCGTTCAGGCAGGGTCCCATCATCGAGCACAGTGACCCCCTTGGCCGCCACCCGCTGACCGATGCGTCCGGCAAAAGCGCTCGAGCCCTTGCGATTGAAGTCTCCTTCCAGACCATGCCCCACCGCCTCGTGCAAAAGCACGCCGGGCCAGCCTGGACCGAGCACCACGGTCATCTCGCCGGCCGGGGCCGGTCGCGCCTGCAAATTGCTCAAAGCGGCCTCAACGGCCTCATCCACATAGCTGGCCACGAGCGCTGCATCAAAATAAGCCAGTCCGAAGCGGCCGCCGCCTCCGGCCGAACCCATCTCGCGCCGCCCCTGTTGTTCGGCAATCACCGTCAGGCTCAGGCGGACCAAAGGCCGGACATCTGCGGCCAGCGTGCCATCGGCCCGCGCGACCATCACCACATCGTGCTCCATCGCCAGACCGGCCATCACCTGCACGATACGCGGATCGCGCGCCTTGGCCTGGCGCTCGACCTGTTCGAGCAGGGCCACCTTGGCCGCGCTGTCCAGCGTGGTGATCGGGTCGAGCCCGGGATAGAGCGATCGGCTCGGAGCGATTTTGACCTTCGGGGCCACCGTTCGCACCCGCGCACTGCCACCGCCGGAGGCAATGCTGCGCACCGTACGCGCCGCATCGAACAGACTGGCCTCGGAGATGTCATCGGAGTAGGCGAAGGCGGTTTTTTCTCCGCTGACCGCCCGCACACCAAAGCCCTGATCGATACTGAATGAGCCCGTCTTGACGATACCGTCCTCCAAACTCCAGCCTTCGCTGCGGGTGTACTGGAAATACAGATCGGCATCGTCTGCGCCCCGCGTGCGGATTTCGGACAAGGCCCGTGCCAGCTTGGTATCGCTCAAGCCAAAGGGCTCCAGCAGCAACTGTCGCGCCCACTTCAGCCGCTCCTGCGTGCCAGTCACAGAGGGCGCTTGTTGAGCGGGCCGACGGCGCTCGACCGCCGCAGAAGAGATTGGAGTCGTCATACAGGCATTGTAGGAAGCCTGGAAGCGCAGCCGGGCACTACGGGTTTAGCGATGGGCAAAACCGCCAACGCAGCGGCCAAAGGCTCAGGTCTGCACCAGCCTTTTGGCCCGGGCAATCGACAGCAGCATGCCCAGCGCCAAGCCCAGCGTCACCATCGCAGTGCCGCCGTAACTGATGAAGGGCAAGGGCACGCCGACCACAGGCAACACGCCGCTGACCATACCCATATTGACGAAGGCATAGGTGAAAAAAATCATCGTGATGGCTGCCGCCAGCAGCCGGGCGAACAAGGTCGATGCATCCAAGGCCACCGCAAGGCCGCGCAGAATCAGAAAAACAAAGGCGGCCACCAGACCCAGGGTGCCGATCAAGCCAAACTCCTCAGCGTACGCGGCAAAGATGAAGTCGGTGGTGCGCTCAGGGATGAATTCCAGATGGGTCTGGGTGCCCGCCATGAACCCCTTGCCCCAGAAGCCTCCTGAGCCTATGGCAATCACGCCCTGGATGATATGAAAACCCTTGCCCAACGGGTCGCGCGTCGGGTCCAGCAAGGTACAGACCCGCTGCTGCTGGTAGCCGTGCAAGAGTGGCCAGTCCACGCCCGGAGCGCACCACTGCGGCCCCATCAGCACCAAAAGCACGATGCCCACCAATGCCAGAACCAGGGGCACCAGGACGACGACCCAGCTCAGGCCGGCAAAGAAAATCACCGACAAGCCGGCGGCCAGCACCAAGAGGGCCGTACCCAGGTCAGGCTGCTTCATGATCAGGCCCACAGGCAAGGCCAGAATCACCAAGGCCACGCCAAAATCAAGCGGGCGCAGTTGTCCCTCGCGCCGCTGGAACCACCAGGCTAGCATCAAGGGCATGGCGATTTTGAGGATCTCGCTGGGCTGTATCACCACCCCCAGATTGATCCAACGGGTGGCACCTTTCTTGGTGATGCCAAACAGCGCCACGGCCACCAGCAACAACACCCCTACGACATACAAAGGCACGGCCAGGCTCATCAGGCGCTGCGGCGGCACCTGCGCCACCGTCAACAGAATCAAGGCGGCTAGCACCATATTGCGGCCATGATCAACAAATCGGGTGCCGTGGTCATAACCGGAGGAGTACATGATCACCATACCGGCCAGGGCCAACACCCCCACGGCCACCATCAGGGGGACATCGAGCCCCTTCCAGAGAGGCGAGAACCGCTGCCACAAAGCGGGTTTTTCCAGGACTGCTGACATCGCCCGATTATCACTGTCGGCCTCATCTGGCGCTAAGCTAGCGCGATGACAACCATCACCCACCTGCTCTACCTGCACGGCTTTCGCTCCTCACCGCAGTCCACCAAAGCCCGGCATCTGGCGCAATTGTTCCGAGACCGATGGCCGCAAGTGCAGTGGTGGTGCCCCCAATTGCCCCCCTCACCCGCCCAAGCCGCCGCTCTCATTGACGAAGGCACCCGAGATTGGCCCAGCCAGACCCTGGCCGTCGTGGGATCCTCCCTGGGCGGGTTTTATGCCACCTGGCTGGCCGAGCAGCGCGGCTGCCGGGCCGTTCTCATCAACCCGGCGGTCGATCCCGCCCGCGACCTGGCCCGCCACATTGGCGAACAGGCCCAATGGCATGAGCCCGGGCAGACCTTTTTCTTCCAGCCGCACTATGTGCAGGAGCTCAGGGCGCTGCAGATGGGGCCGCTGCGCCGGCCCCGGCACTACCTGGCCTTGCTAGCCACCGGCGATGAGGTACTGGATTGGCGTGAGATGCGTGAGCGCTACAAAGCGAGCGTACTGAAAATCATCGAGGGCAGCGACCATGCGCTCAGCGATTTCGAGCAGCATCTGCCGCTGGCGCTGCGCTTTCTGGGTCTCTCCCCTCTCTGAGCTGCGGGCTCGCCACTACACTAGCGCCCTCCTCCGAAGGTAGCCCTTGTATATCTTGTTTGAAGACGCCGGCAAGTTTCTGGCTGGCCGCATCCTTTCGCGTGCCGAGGCCTCCATGCAGGTCGAACTCGACTCGGGCAAGCGCGTCAAAGTCAAAACCAGCCATGCGCTGATCGAGTTCGAGCAGCCCGGGCCGGCGCAACTGCTCAGCGCTGGCGGCGAGCTGGCAGCGCAGATCGATCTGAACCTGGCCTGGGAGTTCGCCAGCGACGACGAGTTCGGGTTTGCCGACCTGGCGCGCGACTACTTCGACCCCAACCGGCCCCCCAGCGCCGCCCAACAGGCCGGCGCCCTCTTTGCCCTGCATGAGGCCCCCCACTATTTCCGGCGCGCCGGCAAGGGACGCTTTCGCAAGGCACCTCCGGAGGTCTTGCAGCAGGCGCTGGCAGCCCTCGAGAAACGCAAGCAGATCGCGGCGCGAATCCAGGCCTGGGCCGAGGACCTGGTCGCCGGTCGTTGTCCACCAGCCATCGCCGATCAGCTCTACCGCATCCTGTTCAAGCCCGACAAAAACGGAGCCGAATACAAGGCCGTGGTGCAAGCCGCCCAGCAAAGCCGCCAAGCCCCGCTGGACCTGCTGCAGCGCGCCGGCGCCATCCGCTCGTCCTACCAGTTCCATTGGCGGCGCTTCCTGTTCGAGCAGTTTCCGCGTGGTACACACTTTGCCTCGGCGCAGACGCCGCCACCCGACGCCGACTTGCCTCTGGCGCCAGTGCAAGCTTTTTCAATTGACGATTCGAGCACCACCGAGATCGACGATGCGCTGTCGGTGCAAGGCCTGGGGTCGGGCACTGTGGAGGTGGGTATTCACATTGCTGCACCGGCCCTGGCCCTGCGGCCCGGCGATGCGATCGACCAAATCGGCCGGGAGCGGTTGTCCACGGTTTACATGCCCGGCTACAAGCTGACGATGCTGCCCGATGCCGTGGTCGAGCGCTACACCTTGCAGGCGGGGCGCCCCTGCCCGGTGATCTCTCTGTATGTGACGCTCGATGAGTACAGCCTGGAGATCAAGGCCAGCCGCACCCGGATCGAGCAGGTCCCGATTGCCGAAAATCTGCGGCACGATCAGCTCGACGCGGTGTTTACCGATGGTTTTTTCCAGGCCGCTGCGGCCGACTCCGATCCTGCCTGGAGCGCCGAGCTGCGCTTGCTGCACCGCCTGGCCGGGCAGCTCAAGACGGCGCGAGAGACGGTTCGGGGCAAGCCGGAGCAATTCAACCGACCCGACTACACCTTCCGGTTGGACCTGCCGGCTGGCGAGGAGCCGGTCGGCGAGGAAACGGTCGAAATCAGCGTGCGACGGCGGGGGGCCCCGCTGGACCTGATCGTGGCCGAAATGATGATCCTGGCCAACCGCAGCTGGGGCCTGTGGCTGGCCGAGTTGGGCGTGCCCGCCATCTACCGCAGTCAGGCCAGCATGGCCCCGGGCGTGAAGGTGCGTATGGGCACCAAGGCGTTGCCGCATGCCGGCCTGGGCGTACCCGCCTATGCCTGGAGCACCTCGCCTCTGCGCCGCTATGTCGATCTGGTCAACCAGTGGCAGCTTATCGCCTGTGCGCGGCACGGGGCTACGGCTGCCCTGGCCGCGCCGTTCAAGCCCAAGGATGCCGAGTTGTTTTCCATCATCTCGGCCTTCGAGGCGGCCTACAGCGCCTACAACAGCTATCAGGCCAGCATTGAGCGCTACTGGACCTTGCGCTACCTGCGCCAGCACGGCCTGGAGCAACTGACGGCCACCGTGCTCAAGGATGACCTGGTACGCGCCGACGATTTACCCCTGGTCTTCCCGGTCGCCGGCGCGCTCGGACTGGCCCGCGGCGCCCATGTACGGGTTCGGTTGGGGCCCATCGACGACATCACGCTGACCATCAGTGGCACCCTGATCGAGCGCCTGGACCTGCCCGACGATGCCGCCCTGGACGAGGAAGACCTTGAAGGCAGCGAGTCGGAGCTGGCCGCCGGGCCGATTGCAATCGCGGTCGATCTTGAAGATGCGCAGCCCGCTCCCGATGAGGGCCCCATCGCCTCTACCGAGACCCGCCCCAGCGATTCACAATAGGGGCCTTCCATGGACTCCTACCTCGTCATCGGCAACCCAGTCGCGCACAGCAAGTCGCCCCACATCCATGCACGATTTGCGTCGCTCACCGGACAGACCCTGACCTACGAACGGCTGCAAGTCGAGCCCGGTCATTTCGCAGCGCGCATGCGCGAACTCATCGACCAAGGCCTCAAGGGCTGCAATGTCACCGTGCCCTTCAAACTCGAAGCCTGCGCACTGGCCCAAGAGCGCAGCGACCGCGTGCACCTGGCCGGTGCCGCCAACACCCTGAGCTTTCAAGCCGGGCGGATTCAGGCCGACAACACTGACGGCATAGGCCTGGTGCGCGACATCGAAGTTAACGCTGGACAAACGCTGCGCGGCAGCCGAGTGCTGTTGCTGGGCGCTGGCGGTGCCGCCGCCGGAGCGCTCGGACCGCTCCTGCTGGCCGGCCCCGCGCAGCTGGTGGTGAGCAACCGAACCGAAGCCAAGGCCCGCGAACTGGTTGCTCGCCATCACGCGCACGCCAGCCTACAAGCGGCCCTGAGCCGAACCGAACTGCTGGCCCTTCCCCTCGACGCATCCCTGCCTGCCTTCGATGTGGTAATCAATGCCACTGCCGGCAGCTTGGCCGGCGCAGCCCCGCCAATTGCAGCAAGTGCCCTCCAGCCGAACGCCCTGGTCTACGACATGATGTACGGCCCGGCGGCCCAAGCCTTCCTGCAATGGGCGGCTACGCAAGGGGCACGCCCGCGCGACGGTCTGGGCATGTTGGTCGAGCAGGCCGCCGAATCTTTTTTCATCTGGCGGGGGGTTCGCCCCCCCACCGCCCCGGTATTGGCGCATCTGCGCCAAGGCGGCTGAGAGGCGGATGCGCATGAAGATCGTGCTGCGACTTTTCATGCTGATGCTGCTGGCCCTGCTGATCCTGCAGATGTACTTTGCCGGTCGCATCCTGATGATGCGCTGGATCAATCCGGAATCAACCAGCTTTCAGCGCGCCGAAGCCTATCGGCTGGTGCGTAGCACCGGAGAGCTGCTGTGGCACCAGCAGTGGGTTGCGTATGCACAGATATCGGACAACCTCAAACGGGCGGTCATCGCCTCAGAGGATGCCAGCTTCACCGAGCACGATGGCGTCGACCTCGAAGCCCTGGAAAAGGCCTGGGAAAAAAACCAAAAAGCCGAGCAGGAAGCGGCTCGCAAAGCCGAACGGGCCAGGCGCAGGGCCGGCGGGGACGACAAACAAACCGCCATCAATAAGCCAACGGCCGCCCCCGAGCCCAAGATCGTCGGCGGCTCGACCATCACCCAGCAACTGGCCAAGAACCTGTTTCTCTCAGGTGAACGCACGCTGCCGCGCAAGGCGCAGGAACTGGTGCTCACGCTCATGCTCGAGACATTCCTGAGCAAGCGGCGCATTCTGGAGATCTACCTCAACACCGTCGAGTGGGGCGAGGGGGTTTTCGGCGCGCAAGCTGCGGCTCTGCACTATTACCGCAAGCCTGCTGGACGGCTCAATGCCTACGAGGCTGCCCGACTGGCAGTGATGCTGCCAAGACCACGGTATTTCGAGAAGCGCGCGCAGTCCCAGTACCTGATCTCGCGAGCGATGACCATCACGGCGCGCATGCAAGCGGTCGATCTGCCATGACGGTCCTACGCATTCTGGGCATAGACCCTGGGCTGCAAATTTGCGGCTTCGGTCTGATCGATGTCCAGGGCAGCCGACTGAGCTATGTGGCCAGCGGCACCATACGAACGCAAGCCGGTGAGGGCCTGCCCCACCGGCTCAAGGTGCTCTTCGACGGCATTTGCGAGGTGGCCCAACGCTACGGCCCGGCACAAGCGTGCGTGGAAATTGTGTTCATCAACAACAATCCGCAAGCCAGCCTGATGCTCGGTCAAGCTCGTGGGGCCTGCCTGACCGCGTTGGTGCACTGCGGCCTGCAGGTGCATGAATACACCGCCCTGCAACTGAAAAAAGCCGTCGCCGGACACGGCCGCGCCGGCAAACCCGAGGTACAGCAGATGGTCATGCGCCTGCTCAAGCTACCCGGTCTACCCGGGCCCGACGCCGCCGACGCGCTCGCCCTGGCCATCACCCACGCGCAGGTTGGCGAGACGATGCGCGCCCTCGCAGCGCAGGCCGGTGCCGACACGGCCCGCGTCCAGCCCCGTGCTTGCGGCTACCGTCAGGGTCGAGCGCGTTAGGGTGTCGAAAAAGACAGAGCCCCATTGGGAAACGCCCCTAGGGCTCTGCAGTCAGAAAATCCGCTCGAGGATCAATACGCCAAAAAATCCGAGCGCCGCCAACACGGTCCACTTGAGGATCACCAGGCCCCATCGGCGATAGTGGGGCTGGCCGGTGGCAATAAACAAGGCAAAGCTCACGCCAGCTGCCAGCAGCAGCAAAAAGATCAGCCACCGAAACAGCAGCATGGCGGGCTTACCAGGCTGGGGCCAGGGCGGCCAGGCCGCGCGGGGCCTGGCGCTCGTCGGCAAAGCTCACCAGCTCATACGCATCGGGCTGGTCCAGCAGCTGGCGCAGGAGCTTGTTGTTGAGCGCATGGCCGGAGCGAAAGGCGCTATAGGCCCCGATCAGGGGCTTGCCCAGCAGATGCAGGTCGCCCATCGCGTCAAGGATCTTGTGTTTAACAAACTCGTCGTTGTAACGCAGGCCCTCGGCGTTAAGCACCTTGTAGTCGTCCATGACGATGGCGTTGTCCAGCCCGCCGCCCAGGGCCAGGCCGTTGGCACGCATCATCTCCACATCTTTGGTAAAGCCAAAGGTGCGGGCGCGGGCGATGTCGCGCACATAAGAGTCGACACCCATGTCAAATTCGACCCGCTGTCCGGTGGAGTCCACTGCCGGGTGGTCAAAGTCGATTTCAAAACTGAGCTTGTAGCCCTCGTAGGGTTCAAGCTGCGCCCACTTGAGCTGAGCTCCCTGGCCTTCACTGACCCGTACCGTCCGAAGGAGGCGCACAAAGCGCTTGGGCACCGCCTGCAAGGCAATACCTGCCGACTGCAACAGGAAAACAAAAGAGGCAGCCGAGCCGTCAAGAATGGGGACTTCTTCGGCGGTGATATCGATATAGAGGTTATCCAGGCCCAGGCCAGCGCAAGCCGACATCAAATGTTCGACCGTAAACACCCGGGCTTGCCCGACCGAAATGGTGGAGGCCAGTCGGGTGTCGGTGACCGCCGTAGCGGCTATCGGAATATCCACCGGTACCGGCAAGTCAATGCGCCGAAAGACGATACCGGTATCAGGCGGTGCGGGCCTGAGCGTCAGCTCTACACGCTGACCGCTGTGCAGGCCCACTCCAACGGCTTTGGTCAGGGAACGAAGGGTGCGCTGTGCAAGCATGACTGAATTTTAGACGCCGGCTCGGGCCGGCCTGAGGCAATGCGGCCGCCCCCGGCCGCGAGAGTCTGGCAAGACCCTCGGGCCAAAGGCGGCCTGGCGGCCACTGCGGATACCGGGCGCAGCAGTCGGGGCCGATCAGTCGGCCTGGCGACGCAGGAAGGCTGGAATCTCGAAATCGTCCATCCCGCCCGCAGCCAGCGCATCGACCTTGGCTGCCGCCTGGTTGCGGTTATTACGCCAGACGGCAGGCGCCTCGATGGATACGCCGGCCACCGCATTGGTTTGCACGGGCTGCACCGGCAGGTTGTCGGTGCCGGTGCGCTGGATCACCTGCAAGGGTGGCGCGGCGCGGCGCGCTCCCTGGCGATTCAATCCGGTGGCCACCACAGTGACCCGGATTTCATCGACCAGAGACTCATCGTAAGCCGTGCCATAGATGACATGTGCATCCTGAGCGGCAAAGGCACTGACTGTCTTCATCGCCAGCTTGGTCTCGTTGAGCTTGAGCGAACCCTTGGCGGCGCTGATGAGCACCAGTACGCCGCGCGCTCCATTCATGTCCACGCCGTCGAGCAAAGGGCAAGCCACGGCCTGCTCGGCTGCGATACGGGCGCGGTCGGGTCCGCTGGCGCGAGCGGTGCCCATCATGGCTTTGCCCGGCTCGCCCATGACGGTGCGGACATCTTCGAAGTCCACATTGACCAGCGCCCGAACATTGATGATCTCCGCAATGCCACCGACGGCATTCTTGAGCACATCATTGGCATGGGCAAAAGCTTCATCCTGGGAGATGTCCTCCCCCAGCACTTCGAGCAGCTTTTCGTTGAGCACCACGATCAACGAGTCCACATTGGCCTCAAGCTCAGCCAGCCCGGCGTCGGCGTTGGCCATGCGGCGTCCGCCTTCAAAGTCAAAGGGCTTGGTGACCACGCCAACGGTGAGAATGCCCATCTCCTTGGCAATACGGGCGATCACCGGCGCGGCACCGGTACCCGTGCCTCCGCCCATGCCCGCAGTAATGAAAAGCATGTGTGCCCCATCAATGGCGGCTCGGATGTCATCGGCTGCCATCTCGGCGGCCTCGCGACCGCGGTCGGGTCTGCTGCCAGCGCCCAGGCCCGAAGTGCCCAATTGAATGACTTTGTCCGATGCGATCCGGCTCAGCGCCTGCGCGTCCGTGTTGGCGCAAATGAACTCCACGCCCTGGACCTGGCAGGCGATCATGTGCTCGACCGCATTGCCACCGCCCCCGCCCACGCCGATCACCTTGATCTGTGTGCCTTGGTTGAACTCTTCGATATCCATCATTTCTATGCTCATGGTGAGCCTCCTTCGTCTCTGCAGTTGCCGTTACCGAAAATTGTTTTGAAAGCCAAGATGCTTCACGATGGCGGATCAGCCCCGCCCGAGTGGGTCAGTCCGTTCAAACGCGGGCCCGCGACAGCTTGTGTGTTCATCAGAAGTTCCCCACCAGCCATTCCTTGATACGACCAAAGGCGTTCTGCACGCTGCCCGACTTTTGCGCCACCTTGATCCCCCTCATGCGGGCCAGTCGGGCCTCCTCGAGCAGACCCATCACCGTGGCTGCGCGCGTTTGCGCCACCATGTCAGATAAACCGCTGGAGTAGCGCGGCAGACCGCGCCGCACCGGCTTGAGAAAGATGTCCTCGCCCAGCTCGACCATGCCGGCCATGACCGCGCTGCCGCCGGTCAGGACCACCCCTGAAGACAGCATTTCCTCGTAACCCGACTCGCGGATGACTTGCTGCACCAGCGTGAATATCTCTTCGACGCGGGGCTCGATGACGCCCGATAGCGCCTGTCGACTGAGCATGCGCGGCCCACGATCGCCCAGACCGGGCACCTCCACCTGACTCTCCGGGTCGGCCAACAGTTGCTTGGCGCAGCCGCTATCGACCTTGATGTCCTCCGCATCCTTGGTGGGGGTGCGCAAGGCCATCGCGATATCGCTGGTAATAAGATCGCCGGCGATCGGGATAACCGCGGTGTGGCGTATCGCCCCGCCGGTAAATATCGCCACATCGGTGGTGCCAGCACCGATATCAACCAGAGCCACACCGAGTTCCTGCTCGTCCTGGCTGAGCACCGACAGGCTGGAGGCCAGGGGGTTGAGCATCAGTTGATCAACCTCCAGCCCACAACGGCGCACGCACTTGATGATGTTCTCGGCTGCGCTCTGCGCACCGGTGACGATGTGCACCTTGGCCTCCAGGCGGATGCCGCTCATGCCTATCGGCTCGCGCACATCCTGACCGTCGATCACAAATTCCTGTGGCTCCACCAGCAGCAGGCGCTGGTCGGTCGAGATATTGACCGCCTTGGCGGTCTCGATCACGCGAGCCACATCGGCAGGCGTGACCTCCTTGTCCTTGACTGCCACCATACCGCTGGAGTTCATGCCGCGGATATGACTGCCGGTGATACCCGTGTAGACACGGCCGATTTTGCAGTCGGCCATCAACTCAGCTTCCTTGAGCGCTTGCTGGATGCTCTGCACCGTGGCATCGATATTGACCACTACCCCGCGCTTGAGCCCATTGCTGGCAGCCACTCCCAAACCGGCCAGCTTGAGCTCGCCGGCGGCCATGACCTCGGCCACCACCACCATGACCTTGCTGGTCCCGATGTCCAAGCCCACCACCAGATCCTTGTACTCTTTGGCCATAAAGTCACCTTGTCGTCTTGTTCGCCAGGTCCGATCCCCCCGTGGAGACTCCGTACAGGCGCAGTGCATAACCGTTGGGATAGCGCAGGTCCGCCGACTGAATGACGCGACCAAAGCGCGAGGCGGCCGGTACGACCGTCGCCACGAAACGCTCCACACGCGGCACGATGTCCTGGAGGGGACCCGGCCCGATTTCGATCAGGGCGCCGCTTTCGAGTCGCGCACGCCAGCCGCCGCGGCTGCTCAATTCGAGTTGGGCCAGCACATCGTCGAGCCGCTCAAAGACCGGCGAGAGTTGGCGGTAGGCCTCAAGCACCTGCGCCGACTGCGCGGGCGGCCCCATCAAACGCGGTAATTTTTCGACCTCGATGTCGCCTTGATTGACTTCGAAGATCTCACCCTGACGGTTAACCAGTCGGACCTCTTCCTCGCTGCCCCACACCGCCACCGCCTCATGCTCCTCAATGCGGACACGCAGCCGATCCGGAAATTCGCGTCTGACCACTGCCAAGCGCACCCATGGGATGGATTCGAAAGCCGCTTTGGCTTGGGCTAGATCCACACTGAAGAAATTACCGCTGAGCGTTGGTGCCACATTGGCACGCAGGGTCACGGCGTTGTTGTGCTGCAACTCGTTGTCGATGCGGATGACCGTCAGGCTGAACACCGGTTGGCGCAGGAGCCACATCATCACCAAGGTCAGCACAGCCGAGACGAACAAGGTCATCAAAACCACCGTCAGGGCGTTCATCAGCCGGACATCCAGGGGCGTCTGCGTCATGTCGCGCCCCCGGTGTGGTCCAGTCGTGCCGAGGCCAGCACCTCAAGGCACAGGTCCTCATAGGACAGACCGGCGGCGCGAGCCGACATGGGCACCAGCGAATGGCCGGTCATGCCTGGGGATGTGTTGATTTCCAGCAGATAAGGCTTGCGACTGACCGCATCAATCATCACATCGGCCCGGGCCCAACCCCGACAACCCAGGCTATGGAAGGCTCGCAGAACCAGTTCCGAAATCAGGAGCTCCTCGCCGGCCGGCAGTCCGCTGGGCACCAGGTAGCGCACCTCGTCAGTGAAATACTTATGCTGATAGTCGTAGTTACCACCCGGCGCCACGATGCGGATCATCGGCAGAGTGCGGGCCTGATCGCCGCAGCCGAGGATCGGCACGGTCACCTCCTCGCCGGCAATGAACTGCTCACAAAGCACATCCGCATCGAGCGCCGCCGCCCGCTCCACTGCTGCGGCAAGGGCCGCTGCCTCGGTGACCCGCGTCAAGCCCAGCGAAGAGCCCTCGCGCGAAGGCTTGACGATCAGAGGCAAGCCCAGTTTTTCCACCACGGCCTGCAGATCGGCATCCTTGCCGTGGTTTCGACGCAGCAACACATGGGCAGGCGTGGGCAGCCCCTCCCATTGCCAGAGCCGCTTGGTCATGACCTTGTCGATGGCCAAGCTCGAGGCCATCACGCCCGAGCCGGTGTAAGGCAAGCCCAACAGTTCGAGCGCCCCTTGAACCGTGCCATCCTCCCCATAGCGACCGTGTAGCGCGATGAAGCAGCGTTCAAAGCCTTGGGTCTTGAGGTCGCACAAGGGCTGCTGCGCCGGATCGAAAGCATGGGCGTTAACACCGCGTGACTGCAAAGCCTGTAACACACCCCGGCCCGACATCAAGGAAATCTCGCGCTCAGCCGAGCGTCCGCCCATCAGGACGGCCACCTTGCCCTGCACCGTGGCCTTCATGTCGCCACCCCCGCCAGATCCATCACCCGGGCGGCCACTTGACCGATGGAGCCGGCACCCATGCAAAGCACCACATCACTGTCGCGGGCGTTCTCGACGATGGCACGCGGCAGGTTCTCAACCGCCTCAACGAAGACCGGCTGGACCCGATCGGTCAGACGCAGAGCGCGCATCAGCGCGCGGCCATCGGCGCCCACCACTGGCGCTTCACCGGCGGCGTAAACCTCGGTGAGCAGTACCGCATCTGCCTGGGCAATGACCTTGACGAAATCCTCAAAACAATCGCGGGTGCGGCTGTAGCGATGCGGTTGAAAGGCCAGCACCAGACGCCGCCCCGGGAAGGCCCCTCGCGCAGCCGCCAGCGTGGCCGCCATTTCCACCGGATGGTGGCCATAATCATCGATCACGGTAAAGCGTCCGCCCCCTGACAGGGCCGCATCCCCATAGCGCTGAAACCGTCGGCCCACGCCGCGGAATTCAGCCAGGGCTTTGAGCACCGCTGCATCCGGCACATCGAGCTCAACGGCAACAGCAATGGCCGCCAACGCATTGAGCACATTGTGCTGACCCGGCAAATTGAGCACCACCTGCAAATCCGGCAGGGTTACGCCGTTGCGCCGCTGTACGGTGAAATGCATCTGGCCCTGCACATGGGCGATCGCAGTGGCCCGCACCTGCGCCTGCTCACCCAGTCCGTAACTGGTGACCGGCCGCGAGAGGCGGCCTACGATGTCGCGCACTCCAGGGTCATCGGTGCACAGGACAGCCGCTCCATAGAACGGCATCCTGTGTAGAAAATCGACGAAAGCCGACTTCAGACGCTCCAAGTCATGGCCGTAGGTCTCCATGTGGTCGGCGTCAATGTTGGTGACCACCGCCATCACCGGCAACAAGTTGAGGAAGGAGGCATCCGACTCATCGGCTTCAACCACGATGTAGTCGCCGGCACCGAGCTTGGCGTTAGCTCCCGCGCTGTTCAGGCGCCCCCCGATGACAAAAGTCGGATCGAGCCCCCCCTCGGCCAGCACACTGGCCACCAGACTGGTGGTGGTGGTCTTGCCGTGGGTCCCTGCAATCGCGATACCCCGCTTGAGGCGCATCAACTCGGCCAGCATCAGGGCACGCGGCACCACCGGGATACGCCGCGCCCTGGCCTGCACCACCTCGGGATTGTCCGGCCGAACCGCAGTGGAGGTGACCACTGCGTCGACCTGGTCAAGATGCGAAGCATCATGGCCGACGAAAGTGCGTATACCCAAGCCAGCCAGGCGTCTGAGGGTGGCGCTGTCGGACAAATCGGAGCCGGAGATCCTGTAGCCGAGGTTATGCAAAACCTCGGCGATGCCCGACATGCCCGAGCCACCGAGCCCAATGAAATGAATGCGCTGCACCGCGTGCTTCATGACACGAGCTCCTCACAGGCTTGCACCATCAGCTCAGTGGCCTGAGTCTGGGCCAGGGCATGGGCCGCCTGGGCCCGGGCCACAAGCTCGCTGCGGTCAAGTTGCTCGATTCGCTGGGCCAAAACTTGGGGCGAGAGTTCGCTTTGGGGCAGCAGCCAGCCCGCCCCCGCATCGCTCAGATAGCGTGCATTGCGACTCTGGTGGTCATCGACCGCATGGGGAAAAGGAACCAGGATGGCCGCCGCACCGACTGCGGCCAGCTCGGTGACTGTGGAGGCGCCGGCGCGGCAAATCACGACATCGGCCTGTGCGAAAGCCGTAGCCGTGTCCTCGATGAAGGCGGTGCACTGGGCCTGCACGCCGACGCGTTCATAGGACGCTTGCAAAGCCTGCAGTTGACGCGCGCCGCTCTGGTGCAGAACCTGAGGGCGCGAGTCTTCAGGAATCAGCGCCAGCGCTTGCGGTACCGCCTCGTTGAGCGCCTGAGCCCCCAAGCTGCCGCCGACCACCAAGAGGCGTAACGGGCCCTGACGGCCGACAAAACGCTGCGCAGGGGTCGGCTGCTCGGTAAAGGCGGGGCGTAGCGGATTGCCGATGCACTGCGCCTTCTTGAGCACGCCCGGAAAGGCGGTGTAGACCCGGTCAGCAACTTCGGCCAAAACGCGATTGGCCAAGCCGGCCACCGAATTTTGTTCGTGAAGGATCAGAGGCCGGCCGAACAGTACAGACATCATCCCACCGGGGAAGGTGATGTAGCCGCCCAAACCAACCACCACATCCGGTCGGACACGACGCAGCACCGCCAGACTCTGCCAGAACGCGCGCAGCAGACTCAGGGGCAGCAAGAGCGCTGTGATCAGTCCCTTGCCACGCAAGCCGCCAAAATCCAGCGCCTCAAAAGGCAAACCGCGTTCGGGTACCAACTGGCTTTCCATGCTCGGGCGCTCGGGCGATCCGCGTCCGCCCAGCCAGTGCACACGCCAGCCACGCGCCTGCAAGGCCAGCGCCAGCGCCAGTCCAGGGAAGATATGCCCCCCGGTACCGCCGGCCATCACCAGGGCGCAGGGGCTGGCGCTCTTCATGTCCGCCCCCCTCGCATGAGCACGCGGTTTTCGTGATCGACGCGCAGTACGACGGCCAGCGCCAGAAGATTGAGCATGATGGCCGAGCCACCGTAACTCATCAAGGGCAAGGTCAAGCCTTTGGTGGGCAAAGCCCCCAAGTTGACGCCGACATTAATCAGCGCCTGAAAGCCTATCCAGACGCCTACCCCTTGCGCCACCAGACCGGCGAAGAGCCGGTCCATGGCGATGGCCTGCCGGCCGATGTGCATGATGCGCCGGGTCATCCAGAGAAATAAGCTGATGACCAGCAAGACCCCCACCAGACCCAGTTCCTCGCCGATAACTGCCAGCAGAAAGTCGGTATGGGCCTCGGGTAACCAGTGCAGCTTCTCGATACTGCCCCCCAGCCCTACCCCGGTGAATTCACCGCGGCCAAAAGCGATAAGCGCATGCGAGAGCTGATAGCCTTTGCGCAGGGCGTTGTCGGGGGACCAGGGGTCGAGATAGGCAAAGATACGCTCGCGCCGCCATTCACTGCTCCAAATCATGATGGCAAAAGCCAGGGTGACGATGGCCACCATGAAGAAGAACATGCGCGCGTTGACACCGCCGAGGAACAGGATACCCATGGCAATGACCACGATAACGAGAAACGCGCCCATATCGGGCTCAGCCAGGAGCAAGGAGCCCACCACGGCCAGAGCGGCGCCCATGGGCAACACGGCGCGGAAAAAACGCTCCTTGACCTCCATCTTGCGCACCATGTAGTCGGCGGCATAGATCAGAACCGCAAACTTAGCCAGCTCCGATGGCTGGAAATTAAGGAAACCCAGCGGAATCCAGCGGCGCGCGCCGTTGACCTCTCGGCCAATGAATGGCACCAGCACAATCACCAGCAAGGCCAGCGCCGCAATGAACAGCCAGGGGGCCAGTTTTTCCCAAGTGCTCATCGGCACCTGGAACGCAAGCACGGCCACCACCAAACCCACCAACAGGGAAAAGCCGTGACGAATCAGGTAATGGGTGCTTTCCATGCGCGCAAAACGCGGGTTATCGGGCATCGCCACCGAGGCCGAATAGACCATGACCAAGCCCCACAGCAGTAAGGTCATGGCAACAAAGACCAGAGCCTGATCAAAGCCAAGCAGCCGCACCGGCGACTGCGGCCCAAGCATGCGGCGCGGCGTACCGGTGCGCACCGGCAGCACCGGCGAGGCCGCAGGCCCCCAGGACCCCAGCCCACCGCGTAAACGCTCAATCCACAGGCTCACAGCGGCACCCCCTGCTCCTGGGCCAGATCACGAACCGCCGCGCAAAACACTTCGGCGCGGTGCTTGTAGTCACGGAACATGTCAAAGCTGGCGCAAGCTGGCGACAAAAGCACGGCGTCACCGGCTTGGGCCAAGCCCAAGGACTGTCGCACCGCATCGACCATGTCGGCCGCCCGAGGCAGGGGCACGGCGGTCGATGCCAGCGCCTGCTGCAACACAGGCGCATCGCGCCCAATCAGCACCACTGCGCGCGCATGGGCTGCCACCGGTTCGGCCAAGGGCGAAAAATCCTGTCCCTTGCCCTGCCCCCCCAAAATGAGCACCACGGAGCGCTCGGCCCCCAAACCGCGCAGGGCGGCCACGGTGGCACCGACATTGGTGCCCTTGCTGTCGTCAAAGAACTCGACGCCCTCGATCACGCCAATCGATTCAACCCGGTGTGGCTCGCCGCGGTACTCGCGCAACTCATGCAGCATCGGCGCCAGCGCACATCCGGTCACGCTGGCCAGCGACAGAGCAGCCAGGGCATTGCAGGCGTTGTGGTGGCCTCGGATGCGCAAAGCTTCAGCCGGCATGAGTCGCTGAATGTGGATGGCCTCGTCCTCGTCCCTGCGCCGTTTGACCGTCTCGTCGGCAGGTGCCGCCCGAACCAACCAAGTCATGCCCCCCACCTGCTCGAGCCCCCAGTCGCCCGCACGGGCAGGCAGGTCGGCGCCGAAAGTCTGGTAGGGACGGGGTGCGGCCATCCGGGACTTGCCCTTGGGCGGCGCTTGAGGCCGCTGCGCCATGACCCAGGGGTCGTCCCGGTTGAGCACCATCAAACCGCGCGAACCGTAGATGCGGGCCTTGTCGTTGGCATAGGCCTGCATCGACCCATGCCAGTCCAGATGATCCTCTGACAGATTGAGCACAGTGGCTGCATCGGGTTCGAAATCGTCCACATCGTGGAGCTGAAAACTCGAAAGCTCGAGCACCCAGACCTGCGGGCGTTCATCGGCATCGAGGACCGCTGTCAGTGTGTCAAGCAGGGTCGGACCGATGTTGCCGGCCACCGCCACCGTGCGACCGGCGCGGGCGATCAGGCGAGCGGTCAGCGATGTCACCGTTGTCTTGCCGTTGGTACCGGTGATGGCCAGCACATAGGGCCGATAACCCGGGTGCTGAGGCACGGGCACGGGTATCGTCACCGGCTCTTGAGCCTGCGGCGCGGTCAACGAGGCCGGGTCCTGCGCCGCAGTCGACTCGGGCAGCCCATCCGGCTCCAGGGCCTCGGGCTCGGCCTGCTGGGCCAGCTCTCGCAGCGCAGCGACGAACAAGGTCAGTTCATTGCCCACATGCAGACCGATGGCGCGCGCGGCATCGATCACCGGCGCCACCTCGATGGGCGAAAGCCCCGGGCTCTTGAACACCGCCTGCTGACCCCGCACGAGTTCGGCGCTGAAAGGGCCGCTGACAAATTGCGCCTGCGGGCAGGTGGCCTGCAAAGCAGCCCTTTGCGGCGCTTGCTCGCGCGTATCGACCACCGTCACCCGGGCGCCCTGTCGCACGCACCAACGCGCCATCGCCAGTCCCGACAGGCCCAGGCCGAGCACCAGTACCGATTGATCGCGCAGGCTTTTCATCTCAGCTTGAGGGTAGATAGACCGACCAGGCACAGCAGCATGGTGATGATCCAGAATCGCACCACCACCTGGGTCTCCGTCCAGCCACTTTTCTCGAAGTGGTGATGCAGCGGCGCCATCTTGAGGATGCGTCGTCCCTGACCGTACTTGCGCTTGGTGTACTTGAAGTAAGTCACCTGAGCCATCACCGACAGCGCCTCAACGACGAAGATTCCCCCCATGATGGCCAGCACAATCTCCTGGCGCACGATGATCGCAATCGTTCCCAAGGCCGCGCCGAGGGCCAGCGCACCCACATCCCCCATGAAGACTTGCGCGGGATGCGCGTTGAACCACAAGAAAGCCAGCCCCGCGCCCGCCATGGCAGCGCAAAAGATAAGCAACTCACCCGATCCAGGGATGTGAGGCAGAAAGAGGTATTTCGAATAGATGGCGCTGCCAGTCACATACGCAAAGACACCCAAGGCCGATCCGACCATCACCACCGGCATGATGGCCAATCCGTCCAAACCATCGGTCAGGTTGACGGCATTGCTCGAACCCACAATGACCAGATAGGTCAGGATGACGAAACCGAACACGCCCAAGGGATAGCTGATTTCCTTGAAGAAAGGCACCATCAGGCCAGCCTTGGGAGGCAAATCAACATCAAAGCCCGATTGCACCCAATTGAGAAACAGCTCGAGCACCCGGGCGTTTGAACTTTCCGAGATGCTGAAGACCAAGTACAGCGCAGCCACCAGCCCAATCAGGGACTGCCAAAAATATTTTTCAACCGATCGCATGCCCTCAGGGTCCTTGCGCACCACCTTGCGCCAGTCATCGACCCAACCGATAGCGCCAAAGCCCAAGGTCACCAGCAGTACGATCCAAACGAAGCGGTTGGACCATTCAAACCACAAGAGGGTTGAAATCGCAATCGACAGCAACACCAAAACGCCGCCCATGGTGGGCGTTCCGGTCTTGGCCAAGTGGGCCTGTACTCCATAACCACGGATCGGCTGACCGATCTTCAGCGAGGTCAGGCGGGCGATGACCCAGGGGCCAGCCACCAGCCCGATCAGCAAGGAGGTCATGGCCGCCATGACCGCCCGAAAAGTCAGGTACTGAAACACCCTGAAGAAGCCCAACTCGGGCGACAAGGTCTGCAGCCACTGGGCCAACCAAATCAGCATGGGATCTCCTTGATCGCCGGTTGGGCGGCCTGTGCCGCAACCGCCTGCACCACCCTTTCCATGCGCATGAAGCGCGAACCCTTGACCAGTACGCTGGCCAAGCCAGGGGGTACGCTCGTAAGAGCGTCGATCAGGTCCTCCATGCGCTCGAAATGGCGCGCGCCCGCAAAGGCCTGGCTGGCATACCGCATCAGGGGCCCAATGCACCACAGCTGTTCGATCCCTCGCTGCTGAGCGTACGCGCCCACCTCGGCATGAAACTCAGCGCCGCGCTCGCCAACCTCCCCCATGTCACCGAGTACCAGCAGACGGGGGCCGGGCAATCCCTGCAGCACCTCGATAGCGGCACGAACCGAATCGGGATTGGCGTTGTAACTGTCATCGACCAGATACAGCGCCTGCCTACCCGGTCGTTGCAGACGCACCGTGAGCGAGCGCCCCTGCACGGGTTCAAAAGCAGAAAGACCCTGCGTAATGGCGGCCAGGGGGATGCCCGCTGCAATCGCACACGCAGCGGCGGCCAGGGCATTCTTGATGTTGTGCCGCCCGGCCAGATGCAAATCGAAACGCAGCGGCCCCAGTGGCGTACGGGCCAGCACCCGCCAACCGGCACCCTCGGCGCGTATGTCCTGGGCCACCAGGTCGGCTGCCGCATCGAGGCTAAAGCTCAGGATGCGTCGAGAGCCGGCCGCAGCCCGCCAAATCGATGTGTAGGCTTCGTCCGCGGGAAACACCGCGATGCCATCGGCCGGCAGGCTCTCAATGACCGAACCGTTTTCGCGCGCCACAGCTTCGACCGAGGTCATGAATTCCTGGTGTTCGCGCTGTGCGTTATTGACCAAGGCCACAGTCGGCCTCACCATACGGGCGAGTTGAGCAATTTCCCCCGGATGGTTCATGCCCAGCTCGAGCACGGCCATCTGATGATCCGGGCGCAGACACAGCAAGGTCAGCGGCACGCCGATGTCATTGTTGAAGTTGCCCTGGGTAGCCAGACACGCAGAACCCAGGTGGGCCCGCAAGATGGCAGCAATCATTTGCGTCACCGTGGTCTTGCCATTGCTGCCCGTCACAGCAATCAGCGGACCCCGCAACACGCCGCGCCAGCCGCCGGCCAATTGGCCCAGCGCTTGTCGACTGTCGCTGACCTCCAGGCCGGGCAATCCCGCTTGCTCCAGACCCTCTTGCGCCAGTGCCGCAACAGCGCCAGCCTGTGCCGCCTGACGCAGGAATGTGTGGCCGTCAAAGCGCTCGCCGCGCAGGGCCACGAAAAGATCGCCGGCGCGCAAACTGCGGCTGTCGCTGTGCACCCGCTCCACCTGCAGGGCTGCATCGCCAATCAAACGCGCGCCGGGTAGCCATTGCAAAACTTGGGCCAGGGTCATCATGCCGGCACCCCCCGCGCACTCGTGCGTAAAGCCAGGGCGTGATGCGCCACCTCCCGATCGGAAAACGGTCGTCTCTGGCCCGCAACCTCCTGATAGCCCTCATGACCCTTGCCGGCTACCAGCACCACATCGGCTGCTTTGGCCTGGGTCACCGCCAGCTCAATAGCGCGCTGACGGTCTTCCTCAAGAACGGCGTGCCCCGCGCCAAGGCCGGCGATCATGTCCTGCAAAATGGCCGCGGGCGCTTCATGGCGTGGGTTATCACTGGTAAAGATCCGGTGATGCGCGTGACGGCCGGCCACCTCGGCCATCAGGGGCCGCTTGAGCCGGTCGCGGTCACCGCCGCAACCGATCACCACCCACAGACTGCCGCCGCGACCCTTGGCCACCGGGCCGAGCGCCCGCAGCACTTGCTCCAGCGCATCGGGGGTGTGGGCATAGTCCACCACCACCATGGGTTCGCCGGTGCCGCCGATGGACTCCATCCGGCCAGGCACTGGGCTCAGACCGACACAAGCCTGCACAGCCTGGTCCAGACTCAGGCCCACGCTGCGTAGCCCGGCGATCACGCCCAGCATATTGCTGATGTTGTATTGGCCGAGCGCGGGTACAAACACCGACCGCACCCGCTCGGCCTCACAGACTTCAAACTCCGTGCCCCCATCAGCCGCCCGCCAGCCTTGGGCACGCAAACGCGCCGGTCTCTGGAGCGAGACGGTCCACACATCCAGGCCAGGGCGACCGGCCAGCTGCCCCGCCAGTTCGCCGCCCTTGGGGTCGTCGATATTGAGTACCGCCGCACACAAACCGGGCCAGTCGAACAAGCGCGCCTTAGCCTGCCAATAAGCCTGCATGGTGCCGTGGTAATCAAGATGATCCTGGGTGAAATTGGTCAGGAGTGCGGTGTGTATGTGCAGCCCCTCCAGACGCAATTCGGCCAAACCGATGGAGGACGCTTCTAGGGCGCAGGCTTGCCGGCCCTGGTTCACCCACTGTCGCAAGTGCTGCTGCAGCAACACTGGATCGGGCGTGGTCAGCCCCTGGGCTTGTAATTGCCCTGGCGCGCCCAAACCCAAGGTGCCCACCAAGGCACAAGGCCGGCCCGCCGCGCTCAGAGCCTGCGCCAGCCACCAGGCTGTCGAGGTCTTACCATTGGTGCCGGTGACAGCCAGTACCTGCAGTTTCGAACTCGGATACGCAAAAAAGGCCGCAGCCAACTCCGACGCAAGCGCCTTCAAGCCGCGATAGCGGGCGATACGCGCGTCCTCAAGATCGAGCCCCACCGATTGGCTGCCCTCATCCTCAATCAAACAGGCGCACGCCCCGGCTTGCAGGGCTGCAGGCACGAAAAGTCGGCCGTCGCGGGCGGCACCCGGCCAGGCAAGAAAGGCTTCGCCCGCACTCAGGCGACGACTGTCGGCGTGCAGACCCTTGGCGCCGCGCTGGCGCAGCCAGTCCAGCGCCTGCTCAGGAGATCGGAGGAGGAGGCTCAAAACGACTCCTGCACCGACTTGGCCACGATCTGCGGCTTGACCGACAGGTCTGGCGGCAAACCCATCATGCGCAGCGTCTGCTGCACCGTTTCGGCAAACACAGGGGCGGCCACCTCACCGCCGTAATAGCGGCCAGCACTCGGCTCGTCGATCATCACCGCCACCACGATGCGCGGCGCATCGACCGGGGCCAGCCCCACAAAAAAGCCACGGTATTTTTTGTCGGCGTAGCCCTTGCCTTCCTGCTTGCGGGCCGTTCCGGTCTTACCGCCGACAGAGTAGCCGATGGTCTGCGCCTTCAGGGCGGTGCCTCCCGGTTGCGTAGCCATTTGCAGCATTTGGCGCATGGCGACCGCATTTTTTTCGCTGAACACCCGCGTCCCCGCGGCCGGCTCGTCGGTCTTGAGCAGACTGACCGGCACCAGATCGCCATCGCGTGCAAAAACGGTGTAGGCGTGGGCCAGCTGAAAAAGCGAGACCGACAGGCCGTAACCGTAGCTCATGGTGGCCTGTTCAATCGGGCGCCAAGTCTTGTAGGGCCGCAACTTGCCGCTGACCGCACCCGGAAAAGGAATTTGCGGTTTCTGTCCGAAACCGGCACGGGTGTAGAACTCCCACATGTCACGCGGCTGCATTTGCATCGCCATCTTGACCGTGCCCACATTGCTCGACTTCTGAATCACCTGCGAGACGGTGAGCAGACCATGGGGGGAGGTGTCGCTGATCGTCACCCCGCCTAGCATCATCCGACCGGGGGCGGTCTCGATGGGTGTATCGGCGCGCACCAGTCCCTTTTCCAGGGCTGCGGCCACCGCAAAGGCCTTGACCGTCGAGCCGGGCTCGAAGGTATCGGTCAAGGCGCGGTTGCGCAGCTGCGCGCCGCTGAGATGCACCCGCCGATCCGGGGTGTAGCTCGGGTAATTGGCCAAGGCCAGCACCTCGCCCGTGCGCGCATCAAGAACCACCACGCTGCCAGCCTTGGCCTTGTGCTCGTTGACCGCATCGCGCAATTTTTGATAGGCAAAAAACTGCACCTTCGAATCAATGGACAACTGCAGATCACGACCGTCCACCGGCGGCCGCTGCTCGCCCACATCCTCGACCACCCGGCCGAAGCGGTCCTTGATCACGCGCCGCGAGCCCGCCTGGCCAGCCAACTGCTTATCGAAGGCCAGTTCCACCCCTTCCTGACCGATGTTCTCCACATTGGCAAAGCCCACCACATGCGCAGCCGCCTCCCCATCCGGGTACATGCGCTTGTAGGCGCTGCGCTGGTACAGGCCCTTGATACCCAGCTCAGCCACCTTGCGCGCAACCGCATCATCGACCTGACGCTTGACCCACACAAAGGTCTTGTCTTCATTGAAGAGCCGTTGCTTGAGCTCGGGCAGAGGCATTTCCAGCAGGCGCGAGAGTTCGGACAGCTGAGCCGGCGTGGCTTGGACATCTTCCGGGATCGCCCACAAACTCGGCGCCGGCACGTTGTAGGCCAACACCAGGCCGTTGCGGTCCATGATGCGGCCCCGGCTGGCCGGCAACTCCAGAGTACGGGCAAAACGCACCTCACCCTGCTTCTGGAAAAAATCGCTGTCGATGGCCTGAACATAGACCGCGCGTCCGGCCAGACCGGCAAAGGCCAGAGCGATGGCAGCCACCACGAATTTGCTACGCCAGACCGGCGTGCGGCTGGTCAGCAAAGGGCTGGCGCTGTAGCGCACGCTGCGACTCATGGTGCGCTCCCGGCAGCCGCAGGCGCGAGCGTCACATACTGGGTGATCGCGGGCGTCACCGTGCGCATCTGCATTTTTTCCTTGGCTAGTCGCTCAATGCGCAGGGGCGTAGCCTGAGCGCGCTTTTCGGCCTGCAGCCGTTCGTGTTCGACCTCGAGCTTGCGCGCCTGGGCACCGGCACGCTCAAGCGCCACATACAGACGGCGCGACTCATATTGCACATGCACCAGATACAAGGCATGCGCCAGCACTGCCACCATCAACAGCAAATTGAGCCGCATCAAGGCGCCTCCGTGCGTTCGGCCACCCGCATCACCGCACTTCGCGCGCGCGGGTTAGCTGCCACCTCGGCCTGCGAGGGCATGACACGGCCACGCAACTTCAAGCGGACAGGCGCGGCCGCAGCCATAGGGACGCGGCGGTCAAAGACCTGGCGAGCCTGATGCGCCATGAACTGCTTGACGATGCGGTCCTCGAGCGAATGAAAACTGATCACAACCAAACGACCCTGGGGTCTCAAAACTTTCAACGATGCCTCTAGCGCCTGCTGCAACTCTTCGAGCTCGGCGTTGATAAAAATCCGAAAAGCCTGAAATGTCCGCGTGGCTGGGTCCTTGCCAGGCTCGCGGGTCTTGACCGCGCCAGCCACGACCTGGGCCAGCTCGGCCGTGCGGAGCAAGGGGCCGTGCTCGCGCCGGCGGCGATCAATCGCCTTTGCAATCGGCCCAGCAAACCGTTCTTCGCCGTAATCACGAATCACCTCGGCCATTTCTTGCACGCTGGCCTGCGCCAGCCAGTCGGCTACGCTGCGCCCGCGCGAAGGATCCATGCGCATATCCAGAGGACCGTCGTGGCGAAAGGAAAAGCCACGCTGAGGATCGTCGATCTGCGGCGAACTCACACCGAGATCCATCAACAGGCCGTCGACGCTGGCCGGCTCCAGGGCGGCGATCTGGGCAAAGCCCTGGTGCTGAATCGAAAATCGAGTGTCGCTGGCGGCCAAGGACTCGGCCGCCTCGACGGCCTGCGGATCCTTGTCGAAGGCCAGCAAGCGACCCCGCGCCCCCAAAGCCTGCAGGATGCCGCGCGCATGACCACCACGACCGAAGGTCGCATCGACATAGCAGGCGCCGGGCTGCACTTGTAAGGCTGCAACCGCCTCGCTGAGCAAAACGGTGTGATGTTTCCATGGGTGCGGCACCGCTGCGTCTTCAGAACGAAAAGTCTCTGAAGACATCAGGCATCTGCCCTTTCATCTGCTCGGCCTCTTGTGCGGCATAAGTGGCCGCATCCCACAGCTCGAAGTGCGCCCCCATGCCCAGCAGCACCGACTCGCGACTCAGACCGGCGGCGTGCCGCAGCTCGGGCGAGACCAGCACGCGGCCGCTGGCATCCATTTCCACATCCATGGCATTGCCCAGGAAGATGCGCTTCCACCACTGCGCCTGCATGGGCAAGGCAGCGATGCGATCGCGAAACTTCTCCCACTCGTTGCGAGGGAAGACCATCAAACAGCCATGCGGGTGCTTGGTAAGGGTCAACTGACCCGAGGCCGTGGCCAGCAGCACATCACGATGCCGCGTGGGCACAGCCAGCCTGCCCTTGCTGTCGAGAACGATGGACGACGCGCCCTGAAACACCACTACAGCCCCTGAAAATGTGGCTTTCACCACAAAAATGCACTTTTCCCCACTTTAGCAGGAAATCGGAACACTTCAAGGGGTCGCGTAACAAAATTTTCTAATGAAATCAAGCACTTAGGGTCGATTTCCAAAAATTTATGAGATACAAAATCCATTCAGAATGAAGCACTTAGCCCGTTCAATGAAAGTGCTTTCTAAGCCCAATCCCTGTTCTGAGTCTCCGAAGGAGGCGAAACAGGGAGACATGCCCAAAAAAACAGGCCTCTCACGGAGGCCTGTCACAGTGAAACAGGGTCGGCCTCGTCAGTCGCCAAACATCTTCTGCTTGAGCTCACGGCGCTGCTGCGCCTCCAGAGAAAGGCTGGCCGTTGGTCGCGCGATC